>CABDZZ010000637.1_pt1 | contig 51576 bp, 48 predicted proteins | sample 3421991 | NCBI WGS metagenome assembly CABDZZ01 (sample SAMEA5534342, study PRJEB31848) | metagenome | biome: tundra; feature: field; material: soil | place: USA | collected 2013-05 | depth 0.45 m
ACCAAGCGCGATGGCCGGGCGATCGAGGAGATCGGCAAGTACCACCCGACCCACGAGCCCTCGATCATCGAGATCGATTCCGAGCGTGTGCAGTACTGGCTCGGGGTCGGTGCGCAGCCGACCGAGCAGGTCGCGGCGCTCCTGAAGATCACGGGTGACTGGCAGACGTTCAAGGGCCTTCCGGGCACCGAGGGCACCCTGCGCCTTGCAGAGCCGAAGCCCGACAAGACGGCGCTGTACGAGGCGGCCACCAAGTCCGCGATGTCGGAGCCCAAGGACGGCGCCACCACGAAGCGGAAGAAGGCTGAGCCGAAGGCCGAGAAGGCTGACAAGGCTGAGCCGAAGGCTGACAAGGCTGAGCCGAAGGCCGAGAAGGCTGACAAGGCTGAGCCGAAGGCCGAGAAGGCTGAGCCGAAGACTGAGAAGGCCGCCGAGGACGACACGGCTGTCGAGGCATCTGACGTCGCCAAGCCTGAGGTCTGATCGTGCTCGACGAGGCGTTGGAGCACCTGGTCAAGGGCATCGTCGACCACGATGAGGATGTGGCTGTGCGGCGCAAGGATCTTCGTCGGGGCGAGGTCCTGGAGGTCCGGGTTCATCCCGATGATCTCGGACGGGTCATCGGTCGCTCCGGCCGCACGGCCAGGGCCCTTCGCACGGTGATGAGCGCCCTCGCGGGTGGCGAACCCGTTCGGGTCGACATCGTCGACACAGATCGTCTCCGGTAGCACTCATCGAAGGCGGCGTGCGACAGCGCCACCAGGCATGCCCGACAAGGGGTATGCCGGAAGGTCATCTTCCGGCATACCCCTTGGTCTTTACTGATTCTCTCCGCTTCGCCTTCTGAAGGACTGGCCCATGCAGGTTGTCGTCGCTCGTGTTGGCAAAGCGCACGGACTGCGCGGTGAAGTGACCGTGCAGGTTCTCACCGGTGCTCCGGACGAGCGCTTCGTGCCCGGCGCAACCTTCACGACCGATCCTGCGGCAGCCGGTCCGCTGGTCTTGCGCAGCGCCCGTGACAACAATGGCATCCTGCTGCTCGGCTTCGAGCATACGGACGACCGCAGCGGGGCCGAAGCGCTGCGCGGCATCAAGCTCCTGGCCGATGTCCTGGCCCACGATGGAGACGACGAAGCCTGGTATGAAAGGGATCTGGTCGGGCTCAGAGTCGTGACGATCGACGGGGTCGATGTCGGTGAGGTGACTGCCCTGCAGTCCCGGCCCGCCCAGGACCTGCTGGTTCTTCGGTTGAGCGACGGGCGGGAAGTCCTGGTGCCGTTCGTGACGGCGATCGTGCCCGAGGTCGACATCGAGGGTGGTCGCGTCGTGCTCGACCCGCCGCCCGGCCTGCTGGACCTGGACGAGTTGTGAGGGCCTGCACGTGAGACTGGACGTCGTCACCATCTTCCCGCAGTACCTCTGCCCGCTGGACCTCTCCCTGATAGGAAAGGCACGCCAGGACGGCCTGATCGACGTGGAGATCCACGACCTGCGCGACTTCACCCACGATCGTCATCGCACGGTCGATGACACTCCGTATGGCGGTGGGGCAGGCATGGTCATGCGTCCGGAACCGTGGGGGGAGGCGCTTGGACACATCGTGGCCTCGGCGGAGCAGGGCGAGGTTCCGCATCTGCTGGTCCCGGGACCCGGCGGTGTTCGGTTCACCCAGGCCATGGCCCACGAGCTGGCGGCCGAGCCCTGGCTGGCATTCGCCTGCGGTCGCTACGAGGGCATCGATGAGCGAGTCATAGAGCACGCCCAGACGCTGATGCCCGTCACCGTGGTCTCGATTGGTGACTACGTCCTGGGTGGTGGTGAGGTCGCGGTGCTTGTGATGGTTGAGGCCATTGCGCGCCTGGTTCCGGGTGTCATCGGCAACGCCGAGTCACTGGTTGAGGAGTCCCACGAGGATGGCCTGCTGGAATATCCGGTCTTCACCAAACCGCCGCTATGGCGCGGACGCGGCATACCCGAGGTACTGCTCTCGGGACATCACGGACAGATTGCACGATGGAGGCGGGATGAGCGGCTGCGGCGCACGGCGCTGCGCAGACCCGATATGATCGCGCGCCTGGACCGGGCTGACCTTGATGCCCGGGACCGCGAGGTGCTTGCTGAGGCGCCGGGGAGCACGGGCACTTCGACTCAAACCGCCCAATTTCAGGCTGACCCCCCTGCTGTGGCAGACTGAGGCTTCGCGTCTTGCACCGGTTTCGTGCCCCTGCCACCGGGGGAGCAGTGAGTGACGGATCGCAGGAGCACCCCATACGAATCGCCCGCCTGGCGCTGCGCCGCGGCGTGCATCAGAACCGTGAGCGACCTGTGGCGCTGACGAGAAAGCGAAGCGAACATGCACAAGCTCGACGACGTCGACAAGGCCAGCCTGCGCGACGACATCCCGGCATTCCGCGCCGGTGACAATGTCAAGGTTCACGTCAAGGTCATTGAAGGCACGCGTTCGCGCGTCCAGGTCTTTCAGGGTGTGGTCATCCGTCGTCACGGTGGCGGCATCGGCGAGACCTACACGGTTCGCAAGGTCAGCTTCGGTGTTGGCGTCGAGCGCACCTTCCCGCTGCACAGCCCGGTCATCGAGAAGATCGAGGTCGTGACCCGTGGCGACGTGCGGCGCGCCAAGCTGTACTACCTGCGCGACCTGCGCGGTAAGGCTGCCAAGATCAAGGAGAAGCGCAACGTGACCGCCCGCTGAGGCGACGCGTCCGTTCGACTCCCAACACCCCCGCAGCATCGGTCCGAGAGGTCGACCAACCGCATTCCCGTCGTCGGTGGCTGGTAGTGGTGGGTACCGTGCTCGTGCTTATGATGCTGGTTCGGGGACTGCTCGTGGAGTCCTTCTACATCCCCTCGGTGTCGATGGAGCCTACGCTGACGCCCGAGGACCGTATTCTGGTCAACAAGATCGGAGGCGCGTCATCGCTGGAACGAGGGGACCTTGTCGTCTTCGACGGCACCCGTATTTTCGCCGATCGGGCTGCGGGACCTGGCTCGGGCCGGAGTTCGGTGGTGGGCGCGATCATGGGTTGGATGGCCTCGGGGTTGTCCGTCCATCTCAACGAGAGCGACTACGTCAAGCGTGTCGTCGGACTTCCCGGGGATCACGTGGTGTGCTGTGATGCCAGAGGTCTGCTGACCGTCAATGCCATCGCGGTCCAGGAGCCCTACCTTTATCCAGGGGACAAACCCAGCAACCTGACCTTCGATGTGACGGTGCCGGCCGAGCGAATCTGGGTGATGGGCGACCACCGCAGCGACTCGGCAGACTCACGTGCCCATCTTGGGGATCCTGGAGGAGGAATGGTGCGACTCGGCGACGTGATCGGAAGGGCTGGGATGATCTACTGGCCGCTCGGGCGGGTCAGCATCCTGCGCGCACCCGCTTTGTTGGGTGGCATACCTGCCAACACCCCCGGACAGGGGCACAGGTGAGCGTCCCGGAGACAGGTCAGGGCGAGCCGTGCCGAGACGTCCATCGACGTCAAGAGCTGGAGGCTGGCCAAGAGGCCCAGCACCAGGGACAGCCCGAGAACGGGCGACAGGTCGAGTCCGGGGCAGAACAGGAAGCGCGGCCGGACGTGCGGCACGGGCGAGTCAAGGCGACGCCTGTCCTGCGAGAGTCCGTGATCGTCATCGGTTTGGCGCTGCTGTTGTCGCTGATCGTCAAGACCTGGCTGATGCAGGCTTTCTACATCCCTTCGGAGTCGATGGAGAACACCCTACTCAAGGGGGACCGGGTGATCGTCAACAAGCTCGTCCCTTCGCCGATCTCCCTGCAGCGCGGCGACGTGATCGTGTTCGAGGATCCCGATCACTGGTTGCCGGCTACCGTCCCGGTCCAGCGCTCCCCGCTCATGAGCGCCCTCAACTCCACCCTGATCTTCGTCGGGTTGCTGCCCAGTGACGAGGGTAATCACCTCATCAAGCGGGTCATTGGTCTGCCGGGTGACCACGTCGTCTGCTGCAACAAGAACAAGCAGCTCATGGTGAATGGCGCGGCGTTGACCGAGCCGTACCTCTTCCCGGGCGACACGCCGAGCCAGGACTCCTTCAACATCACCGTCCCGGCGGGGAAGGTCTGGGTGATGGGCGACCACCGCTCCGACTCGGCCGACTCGCGCCCCCACGACGAGAACTCGGGCGGCGCCAGGGGCTCGGTTCCGGAGAGCCTGGTCGTGGGGCGCGCCATCACCGTCGTCTGGCCAGCTGAGCACTGGGCCTGGCTGTCCAACCCCTCCGAGACGTTTGCCAAGGTCCCGACGGCAACGGCGAAATGACTGCCGGCACCACGTCGCGCACACTCGCGCCGAGGGTCGAGCCGGGAGCCGTAGCGAGGGGGTCACAGGCTGGGTGCTGCCATGGTGCGACTCGAGACCGTGATCGGCAGGCTGTGATGATTCATTGGCCGCCCAGCGGAATCGCCATCCGGTGCACACCCACCTGGCTGAGGGGCATCCCTGCCAGCACTATCGGGACGAGATACTCGTGAGCGTGCCCGAAACACCTCCGGGCCAGCGCCGGCGAGACGTTAAGCGCCGGGGGGCCCAGGCTCGTCGAGATGCCCAGCACCGCGAAGTCTTCCAGGCTCGTCCAGATGCCCAGCACCGAGCCCTGATAAGGCCGGTGCTGCGTGAGTTCGTGATCGTCATCGGTTTGGCGTTGGTGGTGTCGCTGCTCGTCAAGACCTGGCTGATGCAGGCATTCTTCATTCCCACGGGGTCGATGGAGAACACCCTGGTCAAGGATGATCGGGTGATCGTCAACAAGCTGGTCCCTTCGCCGATCTCCCTGCAGCGCGGCGACATCATAGTGTTCGAGGATCCCGATCACTGGTTGCCGGCGGCGCCCCCGGTCCAGCACTCCCGGCTCACGAACGCCCTGACCTTCGTGGGTTTGATGCCCAGCGACGAGGGTAATCACCTCATCAAGCGGGTCATCGGCCTGCCTGGGGACCACGTCGTCTGCTGCAACCAGGACAAGCAGCTCATGGTGAATGGCGCGGCGTTGACCGAGCCGTATCTCTTTCCGGGCGATACACCGAGCCAGGAGACCTTCGACATCACCGTCCCGGCGGGGAAGGTCTGGGTGATGGGCGACCACCGCTCCGACTCGGCCGACTCGCGCCCCCACGACGAGAACTCGGGCGGCGCCAAGGGCTCGGTTCCGGAGAGCCTGATCGTGGGTCGTGCCTTCGCCTTGGTCTGGCCCATAGAGCACTGGGCCTGGCTGTCCAACCCCTCTGAGACGTTCACCGGGATCCCGACCACAACGGCGAAATGACAGAAGCCAATGCCTTGAGCTCGAGGCGCTGTCCGCCAGGCCAGATCTGATCCTTCTGGATGCCAACCATGATGCATGATGGTGCCGTGCGGACCGAACGCGAAAGCGACCAAATCGTCGAGCCCAAGGCCGAGGACCCGGTCTTGGAGTCTCGTCGAGACGTCCGGCATCGGCGGTCCCTGGTGCCCCCGATGCTGCGCGAGTCCGTGATCGTCATCTGTTTGGCGCTGCTGTTGTCGCTGATCGTCAAGACCTGGCTGGTGCAGGCTTTCTACATTCCTTCGATTTCGATGGAGAACACCCTGGTCAAGGGGGATCGGGTGATCGTCAACGAGCTGGTCCCTTCGCCGATCTCCCTGCAACGCGGCGACGTGATCGTGTTCGAGGATCCCGATCACTGGTTGCCGGCCACCGTCCCGGTCCAGCGCTCCCCGCTCATGAGCGCCCTCAACTCCACGATGGTCTTCGTAGGCTTGCTGCCCAACGACACGAGTAACCACCTCATCAAGCGGGTCATTGGTCTGCCTGGGGACCACGTCGTCTGCTGTAACAAGAACAAGCAGCTCACCGTGAATGGCGCGGCGTTGACCGAGCCGTACCTCTTCCCAGGCGATTCGCCGAGCCAGGAGTCGTTCAATATCACCGTCCCGGCGGGGAAGGTCTGGGTGATGGGCGACCACCGCTCCCAGTCAGGTGACTCGCGCCCCCACGACGAGAACTCGGGCGGCGCCAGGGGCTCGGTTCCGGAGAGCCTGGTCGTGGGGCGCGCCGTCGCCCTCGTCTGGCCCGTTGGGCACTGGGCCTGGCTGTCCAACCCCTCTGAGACGTTCGCCAAGGTCCCGACGGCAACGGCGAAATGACTGCCGGCAGCACGTCGCGCAAACCCTCGCTGAGGGTCGAGCGGGAGCTGCAGCGTGCGGGGCATCGGCTGGTGGCCGGCATGGACGAGGTTGGTCGGGGGGCCCTGGCCGGTCCGGTGTCGGTCGGCGTCGTGGTGATCGACGAGGTCTGCCGCTCGGCACCGGTCGGCGTGAAAGACTCCAAGCTGCTCTCGCACCTGGTGCGCGAGCGACTGGTGCCCAAGATCCAGGGGTGGGCCACGGCTTACGCGGTCGGACACGCCTCACCGGGGGAGATCGATCGCTACGGAATCATGGTCGCCCTGCGTTTTGCCGGCACCCGCGCGCTCGCCGCGCTTTCTGTCGCACCAGATCTGATCCTTCTCGACGGCAACCATGACTGGCTGACCGACCCGGGGTCAGTGGGGCTGCCGGGCTTTCTTGAGGAAGACCGCGACTGTGTCCCCGTTGCCCCCTGCGTGCCGGTCAGGACCATGATCAAGGCTGACATGTTCTGCTCGTCGGTCGCGGCCGCGAGTGTGTTGGCCAAGGTCGAGCGCGACGCGATGATGGTCGCGCTTGCGGCCGAGGTGCCGGGCTACGCCTGGGAGCTGAACAAGGGCTATTTCGCACCGGAGCATCTCGTGGCACTGCAGTGCCACGGCCCCAGCGTGCATCACCGTCGATCGTGGCGGTTGCCCGGAGTGAGCGAGCCGGCCGAGGCGGGACGCATTGGGGTGGCTGGGACGGGTGTTCTTGAGAACGCAGTGATGCATGATGATGGTGCGGTGCGGACCGAGCACGGAGGCGAGCAATGGGCGAGACAGTCAATGAGCGAGGCAGCCAATGAGCTCTGAGGAACTGGAGAAGTACGAGACCGAGATGGAGCTTCAGCTCTATCGTGAGTATCGCGACGTCGTGGGGCTGTTCTCCCACGTCGTGGAGACGGAGCGTCGCTTCTACCTGGCCAACTCCGTTGACGTGAAGGTCCGAGGTGAGGGTGGTGAGGTCTACTTCGACGTGACCATGTCCGACGCCTGGGTCTGGGATGTCTACCGGCCGGCACGGTTCGTCAAGAACGTGCGGGTCGTCACCTTCAAGGACGTCAACGTCGAAGAACTGGCAAAGAACGAGCTCGAGCTGCCCAAAGACGGTGGTTTCTAGACTGCTGAACCCCCGAAACGGCGACCGGAAAGAGCGCGAAACCTGATCGTTAGACTCCGAGCAGAGCTTGAGAGTGCATGACCTGTCGCCCAGGTCGCGCACGACATCACCAGCTCGGCAATGGAAGGTTACGACATGTTCACTCGTATCGCCGTGGTCAACCGGGGTGAGCCTGCCGTAAGGCTCATCCGCGCTGTGCGGGAGTTGAACGAGGAGCATGGCTACGGCATCAAGGTCATCGCCCTGCATACCGAGGCTGAGCAGCGAGCGCTCTTCGTCCGTTTGGCCGACGAGTCGGTTTGCCTGCGGGAGGTCGGTTCGCCCACCGGTCCCTACCTTGACCACGAGGAGCTCGAGCGGGCGCTGCGGGTCAGTCGCGCCGATGCGGTCTGGGTGGGTTGGGGCTTTGTGGCCGAGGACCCGGCCTTCGCGGACCTCTGCGAACGGCTGGGGATGGTATTCATCGGTCCGCCTGCTGCTGCCATCCGGCAGCTCTGCGACCGGATCCAGGCGAGGCTCCTGGCCGAGAAGAGCGGTGTTCCGGTAGCAGCGTGGAGCGGTGGACCGGTGTCCGGTCGGCAGGAGGCGGCCCGACATGGCGACACCATCGGATACCCGCTCCTGATCAAGGCCAGGAGCGGGCGAGGCGGCCGGGGCACGACGGTCGTCCGGTCGGCGAACGAGCTGGCGGTCGGCTTCGAACGGGCACGCAGCGACGCCGAGAACATGTTTGGCGATCGGGTCGTCTTCATGGAGGCTCTGGTCAGCGACGGCCGCAACGTAGAGGTGCAGATCATCGCCGACGCGTATGGCACGGTCTGGGCGCTCGGGGTCCGCGACTGCTCCATTCAACGGAGCAACAACTGGAAGCTGGTCGAGGAGTCTGGATCACCGGCACTGAGCGCCGAGCAGGAGGCTGGCCTCCGGGTCGCGGCAGTGGCGCTCGTGGCGGCCGCCGGGTATCGGGGAGCGGGGACAGTCGAGTTCGTCTACCAGCCGGCTGAGCGGACCTTTGCGTTCGTCGGGGTGAACGCCCGGCTGCAAAGCGACCATCCGGTCACCGAGGCCACCACGGGGGTCGACCTGGTCAAGCTGCAACTGCTCACGGCTGACGGGCACCGTCTGGTCGGGGAGGCACCGCCACAGGTCGGGCACGCTATCGAGGCCCGTCTCAACGTCGAGGACGCAGATCAGGGCTTTGCGCCCGCGCCGGGCACCGTGGTGCTGCTCAATCTGCCGTCCGGTCCAGGCATCCGTGTTGACACAGGGATTGCCTCGGGTGACGTGATTCCCCCCGGCTACGACTCGATGGTCGCCAAGATCATCGCCTGGGGCCAGGACCGTCCTGCGGCGTTGTCCCGGCTGCGTTGTGCCGTACGCGAGACCACCGTCGTCTTGCGGGGCGGCACGACCAACAAGTCGTTCTTGCTGGACCTGCTGGCTCGTCCGGAAGTCGTTTCGGGTGAGGCGTACACGGGCTGGGTGGACCACGTCCACGATTCCATGGCCCCGGCGCCGTCTCGCCATGCGGCGGTCGCCTTGCTCAGCGTTGCTATCGATGAGTACGACGCCGAAGAGGCGCTGGAGCGGCGCGCCTTCCTCGGCTCCGCCCGTGGTGGCCGTCCGCGCGCCCGCCACGCGGTGGGCCGCAAGATCGAGCTCGGCTACCAGGGGCAGACCCATCGGGTGGTCGTGGCCCAGGTCGGTCCCCGCCGATACCGGCTGGAGGTGGACGGGGGACTGATGAACGTGGACGTCGACCGCCTGGGCTCCTTCGAGAGCCGGCTCGGGCTCGGTGCTGCACCTTTCCACATCGTGTCGGTTGCCGGACCCGCCGGCTACCTCGTTGAAGTTGACGGGGTCAGCCACCGGATCGCCGGGGACGAGTCCGGACTGGTTCGGGCACCGGCCCCGGCAGTGGTGGTGGCGGTCCACGTCACGGCCGGCGAGGACGTCGAGGCCGGGGCGACGATCGCCGTACTGGAGAGCATGAAGCTGCAGACCGTAGTGCGGGCACCGCGCTCGGGGCGGGTGCGAGAAGTCCTTGCCCGGGTCAACTCCCAGGTGGATGCCGGGGCTCCGCTGCTCAGGCTCGATCGACCTGTGGGCGAGGTCGCAGTCTCAGATGCACCGGCTGTCAGCTTCGCAGCGCCGCAGTCGCAGTCGGACCCCCGGACGCGGGCCCGTGAGCACCTTGACGCGCTGCGAGCCATGATCACTGGGTATGACGTGGGAGCGAAGCGGGCTCACACTCTGGTCACCGGGTACGGCGAGCTGCGCAATGAGCTCACCGCGGACGTCGAGCTGCGACGCGAGGAGCTGGCGCTGTTCACCACGTTCGCCGACCTGTGCGAGCTGTCGCGCAACCGGCCCACCAGCGCCGAGGAAGACTCCGACGAGCGCGTCCATAGTCCGCGGGAGCACTTCCATACCTACCTGCACTCCCTCGATGTCGAGCAGGAGCGCCTACCAGATACGTTTCGTACGAGGCTGTCGCGAGTGCTTGGACACTACGGCATGGTAGATCTGACGCGCAGTCCTGAGCTGGAGGAGGCCGTCTACCGGGCGTTCCTGGCCCAGCAGGGTGCCGAGGACCAGATCCCGGTGGTCGCAGCCCTGCTCGAGCGGTGGCTGGTCGAGGAAGAGGCCTCGACCAGTGCTGCCCGCGAGGAGATGAAAGAGGTTCTGGACCGGCTGATCATTGCCACCCAGCTGCGCTACCCCACGATTGGTGACCTCGCCCGCAGCATTCGGTTCCGGTTCTTCGACAACCCCTTCATCCTCGCTGCCCGGGAGCAGGTCTATGCGGGGGTCCGCGAACAGCTGCAGTACCTCGACGAGCATCCGGGCGCAGCCGACTACGCGCAACGGATCGAGACCATGACGGCGTGCCCCGAGCCCCTGATCCGGCTGCTGGCCCAGCGCCTCGGGGTCAACAGCTCCGGGTTGGATCCGATGCTGGAGGTGCTCACTAGGCGCTACTACAAGGTCCGTACGCTGCAGGACGTCAGCGCCTTCCAGCGCGATGGTCGTCAGTTCGTCACGGGACAGTACGAGTTGGGCGGCAAACGCCTTCACCTCATCGCCAGCATGGGTGCCCTCTGCGACCTGCCCGCCTGCCTCGGTAGTGTTGCCGCTCTGGCCGCCGCGGTCGCCGACCCAACGAACCTCGTTGTCGACCTCTACCTTTCCTCGGGCGACACGTCAGCCGACCCGGACTTGGTGGCCTCGACGCTGGGTGACCTTCTCGGCGGTGTGCCGGTCCTGGTGATCGGCCGGCGGGTGACGGTGACGGTATGTGAGCGCAGCGGCGCCCATACTCAGTTCACCTTCCGCCCGTCACAGGGGCGCATGCAGGAGGAACGCGTCATCCGCGGCATGCATCCGATGATCGGCCAGCGCTTTGACCTGTGGCGGTTGAAGCAGTTCAGAGGCACTCCCCTTCCCTCGACCGAGGACACGTACCTCTTCCACTGCGCAGCTCTGGACAACCCCGCCGATGAGCGCCTCGTGGCATATGCGGAGATCCACGACGTCACGCCACTGAGGGACGCGTCAGGCCATGTTGTCGGATTCCCCACCGTCGAGCGCAAGCTCGCGGCCTGTCTGGAGAGCATCCGCGCCAACCAGGCCGAGCGCGGGTCCGCCCGGCGGCTCGACGCCAACCGGATCGTCCTGTACGTGTGGCCACCGATCGATATCCCCCTCAATGAGCTGAGCGGTTTCGCCCGCGCGGCGGCACCCATGACGGTGGGGGCGGGACTGGAGGAGATCATGATGCGGGTCCGCCACCGGGCCCAGGCTGACGCGGAGCCTCAAGAGGTCGCCGTGATCTTTTCCTACCGGCCCGGGGCCGGCGTTGGCGTGACGGTGACCAAGCCGCCGACGGAGCCGCTGGCACCACTGGACGAGTACACCCAGAAGGTACGGCGCTCGCGTGCCCGTGGCACCGTCTATCCCTACGAGATCGTGCCGATGCTCACCGGGGGCGGCGGCACCTTCACCGAGCACGACCTTGACGAGGCGGGTCGCCTGGTGCCTGTCGAGCGGCCTCGGGGGCACAACCTGGCAGGGATCGTCGCGGGTGTGGTGTCGACGCCATCAGCCCGCTATCCCGAAGGTATGGTGCGCGTCGCTCTCTTCGGTGATCCGACCAAGTCGCTGGGTTCGGTTGCCGAGCCTGAATGCGCGCGGATCATGGCGGCTCTGGACCTCGCCGAGGAGATGGCGGTACCGCTGGAGTGGTTCGCCCTGTCCTCCGGCGCCATGATCTCCATGGACAGTGGCACCGAGAACATGGACTGGGTCGCGCGGGCGCTGCGCCGGTTGATCACCTTCACCCAAGCTGGCGGCGAGGTGAACGTCATCGTGGCCGGGATCAACGTGGGAGCCCAGCCGTACTGGAACGCCGAGGCGACCATGCTCTTGCATACCAAGGGAATCCTGGTCATGACACCGGACAGCGCAATGGTCCTGACCGGCAAGCACTCGCTGGACTACTCGGGCGGAGTCTCGGCCGAAGACAACTTCGGCATCGGTGGATATGACCGGGTCATGGGACCGAACGGACAGGCGCAGTACTGGGCGCCCAACCTGAGGGCGGCGTGCAGGACACTGTTCGCACACTACGAGCACACCTATATCGCGCCGGGGGAGCACGCCGGGCGCCGGGCGAAGAGCAACGACCCACACGACCGCGATGTGCGCCTCTACCCGCACGTCCATCCGTGCAGCGACTTCACGACCGTGGGAGACATCTTCTCCGACGAGCTCAACAAGGAACGCAAGAAGCCGTTCGACATCCGCACCGTCATGCGTGCCGTCGCCGACCAGGACCATGCCGTCCTGGAGCGCTGGGCAGGCATGGCCGATGCAGACACGACAGTCGTCCTGGACGCTCACCTCGGTGGATATCCGATCGCTTTGCTCGGCATCGAGTCGCGGCCGATCCCACGACGAGGCTGGTTCCCGGCCGACGGTCCGGACCAGTGGACCGCGGGAACGCTGTTCCCGAGATCGTCCAAGAAGACCGCTCGGGCCATCAACACGGCCAGCGGCAACCGCCCCCTGGTGGTGCTGGCGAATCTGTCGGGATTTGACGGATCACCTGAGTCGTTGCGCGGAATGCAGCTTGAGTACGGCGCCGAGATCGGCCGGGCCATCGTCAACTTCGACGGCCCGATCGTCTTCTGTGTGATCTCACGCTTCCACGGGGGCTCGTTCGTGGTGTTCTCCAGCGTTCTGAACAGCAACATGGAAGTCATTGCCGTGGATGGCTCGTTCGCGTCGGTGATCGGAGGGGCGCCGGCCGCTGCCGTTGTGTTCTCCCGCGACGTGGCGGCCCGCACGTCTGCGGACCTGCGGATCAAGGCGTTGGAAGCAGTATTGGCGAAGGCCCATGAGGTCGAACGCCCCCGCCTGCGGGTCGAGCTGGCCGGCCTGGGCGCCGAGGTGCGCTCCGAGAAACTGGGTGAGGTGGCGGACGAGTTCGAACAGGTCCACAACATCGAGCGGGCTCTGGCTGTCGGCTCCGTCCACGCGATCATTGCGGCGCGCGAGCTTCGGCCCTACCTGATCGGCGCCGTCGAGCGAGGTCTGCGCCGAACCGGGTCTGACATCTCCACCAGGGTCGCCCCCTGATGCGTCCACGTGCGCTACCGGCCTCTGACAAACATGGTCGTGCCGCGGCTTCGCCCTGTCCCCTTGACAAGACCTACCTACGTATCAGCTGAGGGCCGCGGCTATCAGCTGAGGGCTGCGGCGGGGCGCGGGTTGGGGATGTCGGTGGATTGATCGAGGGCTGCCCGGGTGCTGAGCCAGTGGTCTAGTTCGGTGGCGGGGACGGGTTGGGACATGTAGTAGCCCTGTGCTTGGTCGCAGCCCAGGCGGGTGAGTTCGGTGTAGGCGGCGCTGGTTTCGACGCCTTCGGCGACCATGCGTAGGCCGAGGCTGTGGGCTAGGGCGATGGTGGAGGCGACCAGACGTGGGTCTGGCCCTCACCCGCGCGCCCGAGGGGCGGTGGCGCCATGAGCACTCATCTGGGTAGCACCTTCTCGCACCGGATCGGCTTGCCCGCGGCCTGGAGGCGGGTCGCAGAGCCTGAGGACTGTGCGGCGCCCCGCGACCATGACAGCCCGCGACTGAGCCCGAGATGGGCACTGGGTGAAGACACGACCCGCAGGACACGAGAAGCCCCGGGGTTGATGTCCTTGCTGATCGCGTCCGGTTTTGTCAGCGTGAAGTCGTGCACCCTGGCCCTATCGACCCCGTCAATGCCTTTGCCCGATATCTTGGTGTCGAGCGGGGTCTGTCCAAACACACCCAAAGGGCTTACGTGGGCGACCTGCGCAACTTGATGTCCTATGAGCGTGGTCGCGGGATCACAGACCTGTCCGAGGTGAGGCTTTCGGAGCTACGGTCCTGGCTGGCTGCACAGTCGGAGAACGGGGCGGCCCGATCGACTCTGGCGCGCAGGGCGGCTTCGGCCCGGGCATTCTTGCGCTGGGCGACTCGAACCGGGGTGATCGACTCTGATCCCTCCCTGCGCCTGGCGGCGCCCCGACGCGTGAAATCCCTGCCAGGAGTACTCAAACAGGACGAGATCAGCGCTGCGCTGGATGTGGCCGCGGTGGCCGCTGATGACCAGGACGCGATGCACCTGCGGGACCGTGCGATGTTGGAGCTTCTGTATGCCAGTGGGATTCGGGTCGGTGAGCTGGTGGGCCTGGATATCGACGACGTCTCCCTGGGGTCCAACCTGGTCCGCGTCATGGGTAAGGGAGCCAAGGAGCGGACGGTCCCGTTCGGGGTGCCCGCGGCTACGGCGTTGCAGGGATGGCTGCAGCTCGGCCGAGCCCAGGTGGCCACGGCTGGCAGTGGCCCGGCACTGTTCCTGGGCCGGCGGGGCGGCCGGGTCGACCCCCGTCAGGTCCGGAGCGCCGTTCACCAGATCCTGCAGAACGTCCCGGACGCCCCGGATGTGGGGCCGCACGGTCTGCGGCACAGCGCCGCTACTCATCTGCTTGAAGGTGGTGCTGATCTCCGGGCGGTCCAGGAGATGCTCGGTCACGCAAGCCTGGCCACGACGCAGATCTACACCCACGTGTCGGTGGAGCGACTGAAGCGCTCCTATCAGCAAGCACACCCTCGTGCCTGATGGGCAGTGTTGCGCCTGCGCCGCGCACAGCCGGCGAAGTTTCGCTGTGACGCGGTGACCAACCGGCATGTTCCTGGGGACGGCGTTGCTCAGCGTGCGGCGAGGCGAGCAAGACGGACGACTGCTTCGTTCAGCACCTCGTCGCGCTTGCAGAACGCGAAGCGCACCAGCGTCCGCGCCGCGACCTTGTCATCACAGAAGACAGACACCGGCACGCCGACCACACCGCACAGCGCCGGCATATGCCTACAGAAGTCGAGGGCATCGCTGACTCCCAGGGGCGCGGCATCGGCGATCACGAAGTAGGTAGCAGCCGGCCGCGCCACCGTCAGCCCTGCCGCCGAGAGTCCGTCACACAGCAGGTCCCGTTTGGCCTGCAACGAGGACACAATACCGTGGTACCTCTCGTCGTCCAGGCCAAGTGCCAGCGCCACTGCCGGCTGGAACGGTCCGCTCGCGACGTAGGTCAGGAACTGCTTGACCGTGCGAGCCGCCGCGACGGCCTCAGCCGGGCCGTGCAGCCATCCCACCTTCCAACCGGTGGCCGAGAACGTCTTGCCGGCCGACGAGATGGTGATGGTCCGCTCTGCCATGTCCGGCAGGGTCGCCACCGGAATGTGCGCCGAGCCGTCGAACACGAGGTGCTCGTACACCTCGTCGGAGACCACCCATGCGTCATGCTCACGGGCCAACGAACAGATCAGGTCCAGCTCGGCCCGGCTGAACACCTTCCCCGTGGGGTTGTGAGGAGTGTTCAACAGGACCAGCCGGGTCCGTGGGGAGAACGCTGCCCTCAGCGAGACCTCGTCAACGGCGAAGTCTGGGAAACCCAGGACCGAGGTACGTCGGACACCGCCGGCCAAGGCGATCGTGGCGGCGTAACAGTCGTAGTACGGCTCAAAGGTCACGACCTCGTCGCCGGGCTCGCACAGGCCCAGAATCACGGCGGCGATCGCCTCGGTGGCCCCCGCCGTGACCAGGACCTCTTGGTCAGGGTCAACCGACAGACCGTAGAACCGCCTCTGATGCTCCGCGACCGCCAGCCGCAGCTCGGGGACACCGGCTCCCGGAGGGTATTGGTTACGGCCTGAGCTGATCGCGTCGATGGCCCCGTCGAGCATCTCGCGCGGTCCGTCGCTGTCCGGGAAGCCCTGCCCGAGGTTAATCGCACCTGTTCTCAGCGCCAGCTCGCTCATCTCGGCGAAGATTGTGGTTCCGAAGCCTCGCATCCGGGCGACAAGTGGATTTCCCATGTCCGGCAGGCTAGCCGTACCATGAGCACACCACAGGTTCGCCCCCGGGCAGACCGGTGGAATTCGCGCGTCTACTCACCGTTGTATAACGGGAGTGCGCCGCCGCAGTCCCGAGTCGTTCGGGTGGGGTGCGCTCGTAGACGCCAGGCACGAGAATGGCAATCCTGCCGGCCTTGTGGATAACTGGAACGAACGAAAGCGAGACCACGGCATGGCCGTCGTCACAATGCGTCAGCTCCTTGAGAGCGGCGTCCACTTCGGGCACCAGACCCGTCGTTGGAACCCCAAGATGAAGCGCTTCATCATGACTGAGCGCAATGGCATCTACATCATTGACCTGCAGCAGTCGCTGACCTACATCAACGACGCGTATGAGTTCATCAAGGAAACCGTCGCCCACGGTGGCACGATCCTGTTCGTCGGCACCAAGAAGCAGGCCCAGGAGCCCATCGCCGAGCAGGCGACGCGTGTCGGCATGCCGTTCGTGACCTACCGCTGGCTTGGTGGCATGCTCACCAACTTCCAGACTGTCAGCAAGCGACTGTCCCGGTTGAAGGAGCTCGAAGAGATCGACTTCACCGATGTCGCAGGTTCCGGACGGACCAAGAAGGAACTCCTCGTGATGAAGCGCGAGAAGATCAAGCTTGAGAAGACCCTCGGTGGTATCCGGGACATGGCCAAAATTCCCTCGGCTGTGTGGATCGTTGACACCAAGAAGGAGCACCTGGCCGTCACAGAGGCGCGCAAGCTGAAGCTGCCGGTCATCGCGATCCTGGACACCAACTGCGACCCCGACGAGGTCGACTACAAGATCCCGGGCAACGACGACGCGATCCGCTCCGTCACCCTGCTGACCCGCGTTGTTGCTGACGCCGTTGCCGAGGGCCTGATGGCTCGTGCCGCCGCGCGTGGCGGCGGCGAGGCTGCCGAGGACGGCACCGTGGCGGCCGACGAGCCGATGGCCGAGTGGGAGCGCGAGCTTCTTGCCGGCACTGCCGCAGCGGCCGAGGCTGCTGCCGGTGAGGCTGCACCTGAGGCTGGCGCGGTTCCTGCCGCTGAGGCACCTGACGCTGCACCTGCCGCTGAGGCACCTGACGCTGAGGCACCTGCCGCTGAGGCACCTGACGCTGAGGCACCTGAGGCTGACGCGGTTCCTGCCGCTGAGGCACCTGAGGCTGACGCGGTTCCTGCCGCTGAGGCACCTGAGGCTGAGGCGGTTCCTGCCGCTGAGGCACCTGAGGCTGAGGCGGTTCCTGCCGCTGAGGCACCTGAGGCACCTGAGGCTGCCGCGGAGGCTCCTGCCACCGACGACAAGGCACCCGAGGTACCTGAGGCTGCTCCTGCCGCTGAGGCACCTGCTGCCCAGGCCTGAGCACTTCTGCTGAATCCCTCAACGAGTCAGCGCGCTGGGTCCGATCACCTTGTGGTCGCACCCGGCGCGTACTCACGAAAGAAAGCGACAACGATGGCGAACTACACCGCTGCTGACATCAAGGCGCTTCGCGAGGCGACCGGCGCCGGCATGATGGACGTCAAGAGGGCACTGGACGAAGCCGACGGAGACCATGGCAAGGCCACCGAGATCCTGCGCGTCAAGGGCCTCAAAGGCATAACCAAGCGCGAGGGCCGATCGGCCACCGACGGTCTCGTGGCGGCCCAGGCCGGCGACGGCGTCGGCACCATGGTGGAGATCAACTGTGAGACCGACTTTGTCGCCAAGAGCGAGAAGTTCATCGCGTTGGCGGACCGGGTCCTCGCGCAGGCCGTCACCGTCGGCGCGTCAAGCGTCGACGAGCTGTTGACCAGCAATCTGGACGGCAAGACGGTCAAAGAGCTGTTGGACGAAGCCAACGCGAGCATCGGCGAGAAGATCGAGGTTCGTCGCGTGGCGCACCTCGAGGCCGCCCATGTCGTGTCCTACCTGCACAAGACCAGCCGTGACCTTCCTCCCCAGATCGGTGTCCTCGTGGCCACCAACGGTGGGGACGAGGTAACCGCCCGCGACGTCGCCATGCACTGCGCGGCGTTCAGCCCGTCGGTCCTTTCCCGTGACGAGATCGACGCCGACACCGTTGCGAACGAGCGTCGCCTCGCTGAGGCCACGGCCAAGGAAGAGGGCAAGCCGGAGGCGGCCATGCCCAAGATCATCGAGGGTCGGGTCAACGGCTTCTTCAAGGAGAACGTCCTGCTCGAGCAGCCGTTCGCCAAGGACCCAAAGAAGACGGTGGCTAAAGTCCTGGAGGAGTCCGGCGCCACAGCCAAGGCTTTCGTTCGGTTCCGCGTCGGATCCTGACCGTCCCTGACCCCCGCGCTTGGGGGACACGGTATCGCCGAGGTATCGCCGGCCGGCACCTCAATCCACGACCAGTGGGCTTTGTGGAAGACTCGCGACATCCGTTCTGGTTTCTGCCCTGGGAGGCCCCATGACCACCGAAGCTGCACACCCGATGTACAAGCGGGTGCTGCTCAAGCTTTCCGGGGAGGCCTTCGGCGGTGGCAAGGTCGGGCTAGACCCGGACGTCGTGCGCGAGATCGCTGAGCAGATTGCCGAAGCAGCCAGTTCCGGTGTCCAGGTGGCCGTGGTCATGGGTGGCGGCAACTTCTTTCGCGGGGCCGAGCTTCAGCGCCGGGGGATGGACCGCGCCCGCGCTGACTACATGGGCATGCTCGGCATCGTCATGAACTGCCTCGCGCTGCAGGACTTCCTGGAGAGTGCCGGCGTTGCCACCCGTGTTCAGACTGCGATCACCATGGGCCAGATTGCCGAGCCGTACATCCCACTTCGCGCGATTCGTCACCTCGAGAAGGGCCGGGTGGTCATCTTCGGTGCCGGCTTCGGTCTGCCGTTCTTCTCCACTGACACGGTGGCTGCGCAGCGGGCCCTGGAGATCCAGTGCGAGGTCGTCCTGATGAGTAAGAACGGGGTGGACGGCGTCTACAGCACTGACCCTCGGGTGGATCCCAATGCGGTCAAGCTCGAACGCGTCTCCTACGACGAGGCACTGTTCAAGGGCCTTCGGGTCGTCGACGCCGCCGCGTTCGCATTGTGCTCCGAGAACAAACTGCCGATGATCGTCTTCGGGATGGAAGGCGATGGCAACATCGCCAAGGCCATCCGGGGTGAGAAGATCGGCACGCTCGTTACCGCGGATGAGGAGTCCTGATGATCGACGAAACCATGCTCGAGGCCGAGGAAAAGATGGAGAAGGCCATCGAGGTCGCCAAGGAGGACTTCGCGACCATCCGCACCGGACGGGCGAACGCCGCGATGTTCAACAAGCTCACGGTCGAGTACTACGGATCGCGGACCCCGTTGCAGCAGTTGGCGTCCTTCCAGACTCCTGAAGCCCGTACCATCCTGATCGCACCCTTCGACAAGTCGGTGATTGGTGAGATCGAAAAGACGCTGCGCGACTCCGATCTGGGCATCAACCCCAACAGCGACGGCACCGTCATCCGGGTCAACCTCCCGCAGCTGACCGAGGAACGTCGCAAGGAGTACATCAAGCTTGCGCGCACCAAGGCGGAGGACGCCAAGGTGTCCATCCGCAACATCCGGCGCAAGGCCAAGGAAGAGATCGACCACATGGTCAAGGACGGTGATATCGGCGAGGACGAGGGTGCACGCGCAGAGAAGGAGCTCGAGGTCTTCACCAAGAAGCATGTCGAGAGCGTCGACTCCATCCTCAAGGTCAAGGAAGGCGAGCTCCTCGAGGTCTGAGGCAGGCCCGCTCACTAACCGTATGACGACAACACCGTCCCACCGCCGCGACCGGCGCGCCGCTCGCGGCGGCTCAGGGAAGAAACCCAGCCGCGCAGGGCGCAACCTCCCGACCGCCACCAGTGTCGGGGCAAGCCTGGGCGCCGTGGTCCTGGCGAGCCTGCTCTTTCGCAAACAGGCCTTTCTCGGGGTCGTGATCATAGCCGGCTGCATCGCCGTCTGGGAGCTGCGCAGCGCACTTGCCCGGGGCAGGATCAGCGTCCCGCTGGTGCCCAGCATGGTCGGGGCGGTCACGATGATCACGGCGTCTTTCGTCGGCGGCGGCCAAGCACTGACGGTGTGTTTCGGCCTGACCTGCATCTCGTTGCTGCTCTGGTGCATATCCGATGGGCCGCAGGGTTCGATCCGCGACATCTCCGGCGGTATCTTCGTCGCGGCCTACGTTCCGTTGCTAGCCTCATTTTCCAGCCTTCTGCTCGCAGAGCCTGACGGCGCCAAACGCGTCATAGTCTTCATTGGTGTCACGGTCTGCAGCGACATCGGCGGCTTCGCCGTGGGCGTGGTGGCCGGCAGGCATCCCATGGCCCCGTCGGTCAGCCCCAAGAAGTCCTGGGAGGGCGCCGGTGGTTCGGTCGTCGCCTGTGTCATTGCCGGCGTCGTGACGGTCATGGTGTTGCTGGGCGGTTCGTGGTGGGCCGGTGCCATCCTCGGTCTGGCCGTGGCCGTCTCGGCCACCGTTGGTGACCTGACGGAGTCGACCATCAAGCGTGACCTCGGCATCAAGGACATGGGAAGCATCCTGCCGGGCCACGGTGGGCTCATGGATCGTCTGGACTCACTGCTGCTATCAGCTCCGGTCGCCTGGGCCATTCTGACCCTGCTGGTACCAGCCGGAGTCATCCACGCCCGCTGAGCCTGAGACAATGATGCAGATGTCTGACGTCGAACCCACCACCACATCCGACTCCGCGCCGATGGCCCTGGCCGCGCCGTCACGCGGGCGCCCCAAACGTGGAGAGCTGACCTTTGCGGCGCCCCGCGCCGGGAAGCCGCCGCAGCACCTGGCCGACCTCGACCCTGCTGAGCGCAGAACTGCCGTCGAGGCTCTGGGGCACAAGGGCTTTCGGGCCAAGCAGCTGTCGACTCACTACTTCGAGCGACTCGTGGAGTCGCCCCAGGAGATGAGCGATCTGCCCAAGTCCATCCGCGACGACCTGGTGGCCAAGCTGTTGCCCCAACTGCTCACCCCGATCCGGACCCTGACGGCCGACAACGGCAGGACGATCAAGTCGGTGTGGCGTCTGCACGATGGCGCCCTGGTTGAGAGCGTGCTCATGCGCTACCCCAAACGGGTCACGATCTGCATCTCCAGCCAGGCCGGTTGTGGAATGAACTGCCCGTTCTGCGCTACCGGGCAAGAGGGGCTGACCCGCAACATGTCGACGGCCGAGATCGTCGAGCAGGTCGTGCATGGCGCCCGGCTGCTGCGGCGAGGCGAGGTGGCTGGCGGTGCCGAAGACGCCCCGCTGAGAGTCAGCAACGTGGTGTTCATGGGGATGGGAGAGGCGCTGGCGAACTACAAGGCGGCGATCGGTGCGATTCGCCGGATCACCGACCCTGCCCCAGACGGCCTGGGCATGTCCGCACGAGGCATCACCCTGTCGACGGTGGGGCTGGTTCCAGCCATCGACAAGCTGGCCGCGGAAGGCATTCCGGTCACCTTGGCACTCTCGCTGCACGCGCCCGACGACAAGCTACGTGACGAGCTGGTGCCGATCAACACCCGGTGGTCGGTCGATGAGGCGATCGATGCGGCATACCGCTACTTCGAGGTGACCGGTCGTCGGGTCAGCATCGAATATGCACTGATCCGCGGCATGAACGACCAGGGCTGGCGTGCGGACCTGCTGGGCACAAAGCTCAATGCTCGTGGCCGGGGTTGGGTGCACGTCAACCCGATCCCGTTGAACCCGACCCCGGGCTCCAAATGGACGGCATCGGAGCCTGGCGTCGAGCGTGAGTTTGTACGCCGGTTGCGCGCCCTCGGCGTGCCGACGACGGTACGTGACACCCGAGGCTCGGACATCGATGGGGCGTGCGGTCAGCTGGCGGCCTCGACCGCCTGAGGTCTCTGAGCATCGGCGGGGAGTTGACGCCAGATGTCAGGGCCGTTTATCGCACCACAATGACGGTTCGACGCATTGCCGGCAGTTCGGTGTGCCCTGAGCGTGGCCGCGAGACGATGATGGCCCTATGAAGGATGGCAAGTACGCACGAGCCCATCGGCGCAGCATCGAGGACCCCGAAGGTTTCTGGGGCGAGGCGGCCCGTGGGATCGACTGGATCACCGCGCCCCGCAAGGTGATGGACGACTCCCGACCGCCGTTCTTCCGGTGGTTCCAGGGCGGTCAGCTCAACACCTGCTACAACGCCCTGGACCGGCACGTGATCGCCGGCCGGGGCGACCAGCCGGCGCTGCACTACGACAGTCCCGTCACCGGTACGTCGCGCACGCTGACCTACGCGCAGCTGCTGGATCAGGTGTCCCGGTTCGGTGGAGCGCTGCGGGCGCTCGGCGTGGACAAGGGCGATCGGGTGGTCATCTACATGCCGATGGTGCCCGAGGCTGTCGTCGCGATGCTGGCCTGCGCCAGGATCGGGGCGGTGCACTCGGTGGTGTTCGGCGGTTTCGCGCCCGGCGAGCTGGCGGCCCGGATCGAGGACGCCGAGCCGAAGGTCGTGATCATCGCGTCATGCGGGATCGAGCCCTCGCGCGTGGTCGAGTACAAGCCGCTCCTGGATGCTGCCATCGAGCGATCCGGCTTCAAACCAGATCACTGCGTGGTGTTGCAGCGTGAGCAGGCCGAGGCGTCGATGGGGCCGGACGACCTCGACTGGGCTGCCCTGATGGATCCGAAACAGATGACGGTTTCCGAGTGTGTGACGCTGGAGGCCACTGACCCTCTGTACATCCTCTACACCTCCGGCACGACCGGCCGGCCCAAGGGAATCGTGCGCGACAACGGTGGCCATGCCGTGGCGCTGCACTGGTCGATGAGCAACATTTACGGGCTCGCGCCGGGCGAGGTGTTCTGGGCGGCCAGTGACGTCGGCTGGGTCGTGGGCCACTCCTACATCGTGTATGCGCCGCTGCTGGCGGGGTGCACGACGGTGCTCTACGAGGGCAAGCCGGTCGGGACCCCCGATGCGGGGGCCTTGTGGCGGGTGGCTGCGCAGTACGGCGTCTCGGCGCTCTTCACGGCTCCGACGGCGATCCGCGCGGTCAAGAAGGAGGACCCTGATGGCAAGCTCATTGCCGGTCAGGACCTCTCCAAGCTCCGCACCCTTTTCCTGGCCGGGGAGCGCCTGGATCCGGACACTTATGCCTGGGCAGGGCAGCGACTCGGGATCCCGGTGATCGACAACTGGTGGCAGACCGAGACCGGATGGCCGATCGCCGCCAACTGCCTCGGCCTGGAGCGTCTGCCGATCAAGGCCGGGTCACCAACCGTGCCAGTCCCGGGCTATGACGTGCGGATCCTGGACGAGCACGGAAAGCAGGTGGAGCCCGGCGTCGAGGGGGCCATCTGCATCAAGCTCCCGATGCCGCCCGGCACGTTGCCGACATTGTGGCGCGACGACGAGCGGTACGTCTCCGGGTACCTCTCCGCGCACGAGGGCTACTACCTGACCGGGGACGGAGGCTACTTCGACCAGGACGGGTACATCTATGTCATGGGCCGCACCGACGACGTGCTGAATGTGGCCGGACATCGCCTGTCCACTGGGTCGCTGGAGGCGGCACTGGCGGGTCACCCGTCCGTCGCCGAGTGCGCCGTGATCGGGGTGGCCGACCAGCTCAAGGGTCAGGTGCCCAGGGCGCTGGTGGTCCTGAAGGCTGGCGTCAACGTCTCCGGGGCGGGTGTCGTGGAGGCGCTGCAGGCTGAGCTGGTTCAGCGGGTCCGTGACGAGGTCGGCGCCGTCGCCTCGCTGCACCTGGTCGATATCGTCGTGGCGTTGCCCAAGACCCGCTCGGGCAAGATGCTGCGCAAGACGATGCGCCAGATAGCCGATGGCGGCACTCCTGCGGTTCCGAGCACCATCGAGGACGCGTCGGTGCTGGAGGCACTGAGGCCCGTCCTTACCGGAACCAGGCCTTGATCGCCGCAAGGCCTGGTGACGTCGTCGGGCTGGTGGCTGGCGAGGCCCCATAGCCGGCTGGGGTCAGTGGCTGGTCAGGGCTGACAGCGCTGCGCCCAGCAGTGCCGGCCGCCCGGTGAGTCGCTCTTCACGGTCGGCGAGAGTGGCGAGCTGTAGTCCCGCGTTCACGCCGAGCCAGCGCAGGGGTTCGGGTTCCCAGCGCCGAGAACGGTGTTGGACCCACGGCAGGCGGGTCAGCGAAGTATCGCGGCTGGTCACCAGGTCCGCCAAGGTGCGCCCCGCAAGGTTGCTCAGGGCTACCCCGTCGCCAACGTACCCACCGGCGTAGCCCACGCCGGTTGGCGGGTCGTACCCGACGCCTGGGTGCCAGTCACGGGCGATGCCCAGGGGCCCGCCCCAGGCGTGGGTGAACTCGACGCCCTCAGTCGCGGGGATGAGCTGGGTCAGACTGCGCCGAAGCGTGCTGAAGACCTTTGCGTCCCCGTCGAACCCGGCTTTGATCCCGGAGCCGAAGTGATAGGGCGCACCGCGACCACCAAAGACCATCCGGTCATCCATCGAGCGCTGGCCGTACACGATCACATGTCGATGCTCACTGAACGTCTCGGCGTCGGCCAGACCGATCTGATCCCAGACCGAGCGCGGCAGAGGCGCCGTGGCGACGACCAGAGAGTAGACGGGTGCGACGGTGCGCCGGTGGCCGGGCAACCGCGCCGTCCATGCTTCGGTGGCCCGCAGGAAGTGGCGGGCCCGGACGACGATGCCTTTGTCGGTCCGCAGGCGACCCTGGCCCACGTCGGCCACCCGGGTGCCCTCATGGATCCGCCCGCCCTTGCCCTCCACGGCCCGGGCAAGTCCGAGGGCGAGCCGGAACGGATGGATGCGGGCGCAGTTCCGGTTGAAGGTGGCGCCGCGGAGTCCTTTGACAGCAAGCCGATCAGCCGCGGCCGCAGGCTCAAGCCAGGTCATCCCGGTGCCCCAGTACTCGGATTCCTCGACTTCGGCCCGACTCCTGGTCGCCTGGGCGCGGTTGGTGGCAACGACCAGCGTCCCGCCCTTGTGGAACCCGCACTCTATGCCTTCCACCCGCGCCACGCGGCCGACCTCGTCGACACTGTCGCGCAGTGCTGCGTACTGATCCCTGGTCGCGGCCTCACCATGCTCACGTGCCAGCACTCGCGCACCCACGGGGTACAGGGCCGAGACCCATCCGCCGTTGCGTCCGCTGGCGCCGAAGCCGACGTGCTCTGCCTCCAGCACCAGCACCTTCAGCGAAGGGTCGGCCTCCAACAGGTAGTACGCAGCCCACAGTCCCGTGAAACCGCCACCCACGATGGCGACGTCGACGCTCTCGTCCTGGGTCAGCGAGGCCCGGCTCTGGTGGGCCGGCAGGCCGGCCCACCAGAGCGGGCCCGAGACCCCGTTCGGGTGGTTGCTCACCGGCGCCTCTAGAGGTGGTTCTCAGCCTCGGTCAGCACGGAGCGCAGGCGCTGCTCGATGTCGTCGAACTCCGGCTGGCCGATGATCAGCGGCGGCGCAAGCTGGATCACCGGGTCGCCGCGGTCGTCGGCCCGGCAGTAGAGGCCGGCGTCGAACAACGCCTTGGACAGGAACCCGCGAAGCAGACGCTCACACTCGTCGTCGTCGAACGTCTCGCGGGTCGTCTTGTCCTTGACCAGTTCGATCCCGTAGAAGTAGCCATCGCCGCGGACATCGCCGACCAGTGGCAGGTCCAGCAGCTTGTCCAAGGTGGCCCGGAACGCGGGGGCGTTGTCCTTGACGTGCTGGTTGAGGCCCTCACGCTCGAAGATGTCCAGGTTGGCCATCGCGACGGCAGCCGAGACCGGGTGGCCCCCGAAGGTGTAGCCGTGGGCGAACATCGTGTGGCCATGCCTGAAGGGCTCGAACAGCCGGTCGCTGGCGATCATCGCGCCGATGGGGGAGTAGCCCGAGGTCATGCCCTTGGCGACGGTGATGATGTCCGGCTGGTAGCCGAAGTCGGTGCTGGCGAACATGCTGCCGATGCGGCCGAAGGAGCAGATGACCTCATCGGAGACCAGCAGCACGTCGTACTCGTCGCAGATCTCGCGGACCCGCTCGAAGTACCCGGGTGGCGGTGGGAAGCAGCCACCAGAGTTCTGTACCGGCTCCAGGAAGACGGCTGCCACGGAGTCGGGGCCCTCGAACTCGATCGCCTCGGCAATGCGGTCGGCGGCGTAGCGGCCGAAGGCCTTGGGGTCCTGGCGAAGGTGCTCCGGGGCGCGATACAGGTTGGTGTTGGGGACCTTGACAGCGCCTGGCACCAGAGGTTCGAACGGTTCCTTGGCAAAGGGGATGCCGGTGATGGACAGGGCGCCCTGAGGGGTGCCGTGGTAGGCGATGTTGCGGCTGATGACCTTGTACTTGCCCGGTTTGCCGGTGAGCTTGAAGAACTGCTTGGCCAGCTTCCAGGCTGACTCGACCGCCTCCCCGCCGCCGGTGGTGAAGAAGACCCGGTTGAGGTCACCGGGCGCGTCGGCCGCCAGACGTTCGGCCAGCTCGATGGCCCGCGGGTGGGCGTAGGACCACAGCGGGAAGAAGGCCAGCTCGCGGGCCTGCTTGGCGGCCGCCTCGGCCAGCTCCTCGCGGCCGTGCCCGACCTGTACGACGAAGAGCCCGGCCAGCCCGTCGAGGTACTTGCGACCCTGGTCGTCCCAGATGTAGGCGCCCTCGCCCTTGACGATGATGGGCACCGAACCGCCCGCGCCGCCGGCTTCTTTCGGCTCGTAGGTGGAGTGGCGGGTGAAGGACATCCACAGGTGATCGCGCGCGGCGTCGGCGTAGGCCGCGCCCGTCCGGGTGGCGCGGATCGAGGGTGTTTCTTCGGTGCTCATCGTGTACCCCAGTTGTAGTGCTGTTTGTTGAGTTTCAGATAGACGAACGTCTCGGTGGAGGCCACGCCCGGCAAGGTGCGGATCCGCCGCGACACGAGGTCGAGCAGCTCTTCGTCGTCCTCGCAGACGACTTCGATGATCAGGTCGAAGCTTCCGGCCGTGGTGACGACGTAGGTCACTTCCGACATGTCGGCGAGAAGTTCGGCGACCAGCCGCGTATCGCCCTTGGCCCGGATCCCGATCATGGCCTGGCGGGTGAAGCCGAGCTGTAGGGGGTCGGTGACCGCGACGATCTGCATCACGTCACTGTCGAGCAGACGCTGCACGCGAACCCGGACGGCGGCGTCGGAGAGCCCCACGTTCTTGGCAATGGTCGCGTAGGACGTGCGGCCGTCGGTCTGCAGCTGCTCGATGATCGCCTTGGAGACCTCGTCGAGGCTGCCGTTTTGTGGTTTGCGGTCGACCAGACGGCTTCTGCCGGTGACTGATCTTCGGGGGCTCACCCAGTGATGCTCTCTGTTTTATTCAGTCTTGGCAAGCCCCAAAACGACGGAAACCGTTGTTGAACCGTGATCAAGGCAACGGATTCGATACTATTTCTGATCAAGACCTATCAAAACCGTGCACGGTGCGGTTAGAGTGCCATCACCCGAACCCGTCCTACAGGAGTCTCTTGTGAGCGCGAGTCCCCGCATCCTTCGCAACTTCGTCAACGGCGAGTACGTCGAGCCCGAAGGCGACGCGACCTCCGACATCGTCAGCCCGGTCACCGCACGGGTGGTCGCCACGGCGCCGGTGTCCTCGGCTGCGGAGGTGGACCGGGCCTATGCCGCAGCGGCGGCGGCCTTCGAGGTGTGGGGGGACACCACTCCCAGCCAGCGTCAGCAGGCGTTGCTGAAGTTCGCCGATGAGGTGGAGCGCCGAGCCGATGAGTTCGTCCACCTCGAGGCCGAGAACACGGGCAAGCCGTACGCGCTGACAGCCAGCGAAGAGATGCCACCGATGGTCGACCAGATCCGGTTCTTCGCCGGAGCGGCCCGGATTCTGGAGGGGCGTTCCGCAGGGGAGTACATGAAGGGTCATACCTCGTGGATCCGCCGTGAGCCGATCGGCGTGATCGGGCAGGTCACGCCGTGGAACTACCCGATGATGATGGCGATCTGGAAGATCGCTCCCGCGCTGGCCGCCGGCAACACGGTGGTGCTCAAACCGAGCGACACCACGCCGGAGACCACGCTGCTCTTGGCGGAGATCGCCTCCGAGTTCCTCCCGGCGGGGACGCTCAACGTGGTGACCGGCGACCGGGACACAGGACGTGCGCTGGTGCAGCACAAGACACCGGCCATGGTCTCGATCACCGGCTCGGTTCGGGCCGGCATGCAGGTCGCCGAAAGCGCCTCACATGATGTCAAGCGGGTCCACCTCGAGCTCGGTGGCAAGGCACCGGTCGTCGTCTTCGATGACGCTGATCTTGAGGCAGCCGTGCAAGGCATCGGGATGGCCGGGTACTTCAACGCCGGACAGGACTGCACCGCGGCCACCCGCGTCCTTGCCGGTCCGCGGATCTATGACGAGTTTGTCGCCGCCCTGGCGCAGTACGCCGCAGGGTCCAGCGCCAAGGTCGGCCTGCCCGACGACGAGGATGCGGCGCTGGGCCCGGTCAACAACGTGAACCAGCTCGCCCACGTCGAGGGGTTCGTCTCCAGGCTGCCCGATCACGCCAGCATCGCCGCCGGGGGCACTCGGGTCAGCGGGCTCGGGGACGGCTACTTCTACTCGCCCACGGTTCTGTCCGGACTGCGTCAGGACGACGAGGCGATCCAGCGCGAGATCTTCGGCCCGGTCATCACCTGCCAGAAGTTCTCCGACGAGGCGCAGGCCCTTGCCTGGGCCAACGGCGTCGAGTACGGACTGGCCAGCAGCGTCTGGACCAAGGACTTCGGCACCGCCATGCGGATGTCGCGAAAGATGAACTTCGGGTGCGTGTGGATCAACGACCACATCCCCGTCGTTGCCGAGATGCCCCATGGCGGCTTCAAGCACAGCGGCTATGGCAAGGACCTGTCGATGTACGGCTTCGAGGACTACACGCGAATCAAGCACGTCATGGCCAACATTGATGGATAGGCACGTCACCCAGCGGTATCAGCGCAACAAGGAGTCTTCATGAGCTATCAGGATCCGTCGATCTACCAGGCGGCATTGGCCCGGGGCCTGATCTCCCGGCGCACGGTAATGGCGGGTATGGCAGGAGTGACCGCCGTGGGAGCGCTCGCCGCGTGCGGCTCGGCCGGCAAGAACACCACCGCCGCCTCGGCCCCCGCCCGGGTCAAGGCGGCCACGGATATGTCGGCCACCGAGAAGCTGGTGAACTGGTCGAACTGGCCGTCCTACATGGACGTCAACACGACGACCAAGACGCACCCAACCCTGACTGCCTTCGAGAAGAAGACCGGGATCCATGTCAACTACACCGAGGACTACAACGACAACGACGAGTTCTACGCCAAGGTGCGCCCCCTGCTGGCTGCCGGTACCGATACCGGGCGGGACATGTGGGTGAGCACAGACTGGATGGTGGCCAGGTTGATCCGGGAGAACTTCGTCCAGAAGTTTGACCTGGCCAACATCCCCCACCACAGCAACGTCGAGGATGCACTTCTCAATGTGCCTTACGACAAGGGCCGGCTGTACTCGCTGCCATGGCAGAGCGGGTTCACCGGAATTGCCTGGAACCCCAAGTCCACCGGCGGCAAGAAGATCGAGAGCATGGACCAGCTGCTCACCGATCCCAAGCTCAAGGGCAGGGTCACTCTCCTGACCGAGATGCATGACACCGTCGGACTGGTCCTGATCGAGCTGGGCAAGGACCCCGCCAGCTTCACCGATGCGGACTTTGACGCCGCGATCGCCGAGCTCAAGAGGGCCAAGGACGCCGGGCAGATCAAGGGATTCACCGGCAACGACTACACCAAGCCCCTGGCCTCCGGCGATACCGCGGCCTGCCTGGCCTGGACCGGCGACATCGTCCAGCTCAAGGCGGACAATCCAAACCTCGGCTATGCCCTGCCGCAAAAGGGCTTCATGTACTGGTCGGACAACCTCGTGATCCCCAACCTGGCCAGGCACAAGAAGAACGCAGAGACGGTGATCAACTACTACTACGATCCCGCGGTCATGGCGCAGGTCGTGGACTACGTCAACTACATCTCTCCGGTCAAGGGGTCAAAGGCCATCCTGTTGAAGAGCGACCCCGCCGCCGCCAAGAACCCACTGATCTTCCCCTCGCCGGAAGTCATTTCCCGTGCGCGCATCTTCCGCGGTCTGACTGCGGCCGAGGAGACCAAGTACAACCGCAAGTTCCAGTCGATCGTGACGGGGTGAGTGGTTTGTGACCGGGAAAACCTCCGGTGACCTGAAGCTGAAAGGGGTCACGAAGCGGTATGAGAACTTCACGGCCGTCGAACAGCTCGACCTGGTCATACCGCGCGGCTCGTTCTTCGCGCTGCTGGGCCCCTCGGGGTGTGGCAAGACGACAACGCTGAGAATGGTCGCCGGGCTGGACCAGCCGACCATCGGCCAGATCTGGATCGGTGACCAGGACATCACCGAGACCAGGGCCTATCAGCGCAACGTCAACACCGTGTTCCAGAGCTATGCGCTGTTCCCTCATCTCAGCATCCTTGACAACGTCACCTTCGGGCTGCGTCGCAGGAAGGTCTCAGACCACAAGGCGCAGGCGATGGAGGCGCTCGAGCTGGTTCAGCTGGCTCACATAGCCAAGAAGAAGCCTGGTCAGCTCTCCGGCGGCATGCAGCAGCGGGTGGCGCTGGCCCGAGCCATCGTCAACCGGCCGGACGTCCTGCTGCTCGACGAACCGCTGGGTGCCCTCGACCTGAAGCTGCGCAGGCAGATGCAGATCGAGCTCAAGCAGATCCAGTCCGAGGTCGGGCTGACGTTCGTCCATGTGACCCACGACCAGGAGGAGGCCATGACCATGGCCGACACCATTGCGGTCATGAACTCCGGGCGCCTCGAGCAGGTTGCCGACCCGGCAACGCTCTACGAGCGCCCGACGTCGACCTTCGTGGCCAACTTCCTGGGACAGTCCAACCTGTTGAAGGCAACCGTGAAGAGCCGGACCGGGGCTACCGCCGAGCTCGATGTCCACGGGGTGAACCTGCGTCTGCCGGTGGACAATCTGAAGGGCCGCGCCTCCGAGCTATGGCTCGGGGTGCGCCCTGAGAAGCTGCGGCTGGTCGGGCCCACGGACGGGGACGGCGCGGAACACAACCGGCTCACCGGTGTCGTCACTGATGCCTCATTCACGGGTTTGGCCACGAACTACCTGGTCCAGCTCCCGTGGGGCCAGGAGCTCATGGTGGTGCAGCAGAACGACGGTGCGCGGTCGGCCGCACGAGGGGCGCAGGTCACCCTCGGTTGGGCTCCCGAGCACGGTTTTGCCTTGGACGCAGACCAGGATGCGCACGCCGGTGCCCAGGATCAGGCCGACGACAGCGGAGCCAGCTAGTGGTCGGGCAGCTCGTTGAAGGGCCCGCCACTGTGCAGCCCCCACGGCGGGCCAGACGCAACTACACGCCATACCTGCTGCTCCTGCCGGGGTTGGCCTGGCTCGTGGTGTTCTTCGTCGTGCCGATGCTCTCGCTGGCGTCACAGTCACTGCAGACTGGGAGCGTGGACACCGGCTACACGATGACCTGGAACTTCCAGACGTACGTCGACGCCCTGTCCCAGTTCTGGCCGCACTTCGTGCGGTCGATCGTGTTCGCGGGCACTGCCACGGTGTTCACCTTGCTGCTGGCCTACCCGCTGGCGTACTTCATGGCACAAAAGTCGGGCAAGTGGAAGAACATCCTGCTGGTGCTGGTGATCGCGCCCTTCTTCACCAGCTTCCTGATCCGCACCCTCGCCTGGCAGACGATCCTGACTGACAACGGACCTGTGGTGGCTCTGGCCCGCTCGACCCATTTCACCGACCTGTTGCAGTGGCTGCAGCTGACGAACAACGACTCCCTGATGAACTCGCGGTTCGCGGTGATCGCCGGTCTGACCTACAACTTCCTTCCGTTCATGATCCTGCCGCTCTACGCCAACCTCGAGCGGCTCGATCACAGCCTCATAGAGGCCGCAGGGGACCTTTATGCCACGCCGATCCAGACGTTCTGGAAGGTCACCTGGCCGCTGTCCCTGCCAGGGGTCGTTGGCGGCACGTTGCTGACCTTCATCCCTGCGGCAGGTGACTTCATCAACTCCCGACTCCTCGGCAACACCCAGACGGTCATGATCGGGCAGGTCATCGACTCGGAGTTCCTGCGGGTCCAGGACTACGCGATAGCAGCGGCCCTGTCCTTCGTGCTGATGGCCGTGATCGTGGTCATCGTGGCCCTATACGTTCGGCGCGCCGGCACCGAGGAGCTGGTCTGATGCGCTGGCTACGGTCACGTCTGGTCGGTATCGCGGCGCTGCTGGTCCTGGGCTTTCTGCTGATCCCGAACCTCGTGGTGATCATCTTCTCGTTCAACAAACCACGGGGTAACTACAACTACGAATGGGCGCGCTTCTCCCTTGACGCATGGACGAACCCGTGTGGCACCCCCGGCATCTGCAGCTCGCTGGGGCTCAGCCTGAAGATCGGGTTCATCGCGACCATCGTGGCGACCATCCTGGGGACCATGGTCGCGTTCGCCATCGGTCGCAACCGCTTCCGGGGCCGCTCGTCGGTGAACCTGCTCATCTTCTTGCCCATGGCCACCCCGGAGGTCGTGATGGGCTCCAGCCTGCTGACCCTGTTCATCGCGATGGGTATCGCGCCCGGCACCCCGACCATCCTGATCGCGCACATCTTGTTCTGTCTGTCTTTTGTCGTCGTCACGGTCAAGGCGCGAATCGCCTCCCTCGACCCCCGTCTGGAGGAGGCGGCTGCAGACCTCTTCGCAACTCCGACCCAGGCCTTCCTGCGGGTGACGTTGCCGCTGGTGGCACCGGGTATCGCGGCCGGTGCACTGCTGGCATTCTCACTGTCCTTCGACGACTACATCATCACGAACTTCAACGCGAGCCCCAGCTCGGTGACGTTCCCGATGTTCGTCTGGGGCGCGGCCCAACGTGGAACCCCGGTGCAGATCAACGTCATCGGCACGGTGATGTTCATGGCGGCCCTGCTCCTGGTGGCGACGGGCACACTGATCAGCAACCGCCGCGCCAGGGCGGCTGCCTGACCGTGCTGCCTGCGCAGCCTGAGAGAACGCCCCTGATGTCCCAACGTGATGTCGCGGCCGCGTTCGAGCACGCGTCCTCCACGCCGCTGTGGTGTGACGACGACCGCAGGCCACCGCCGCGGGCGGCACTGGACTGCGACCACGATGTCGATCTCGCGATTGTCGGCGGCGGGTTCACCGGCCTGTGGGCCGCGCTGCTCGCACTGGAGGAGGATCCGGGGCGCGACGTCGTCGTGCTGGAGGGCGCTCGTCTGGCGTGGGCCGCGACCGGGCGCAACGGCGGGTTCTGCTCATCGAGCCTGACCCACGGGGTGGGCAACGGCCTTGCCCGGTGGCCCAAGGAGATGCCCCTGTTGCAGCGCCTGGGCGCGGCCAACCTCGACGCGATCGAGGCGACCATCCGCGAGCGCGGCATCGACTGTGACTTCGAGCGCACCGGAGAGCTCGATGTGGCCGTCGAAGCCTGGCAGCTGGAGCACCTGCGCGGCCTTGCCGAGACTCTGCGCGGGCTGGGGGAGGAGGCCGAGCTGCTCAGTGCCGCCCAGACCCGCGCACTGGTGCGCTCACCGACATACCTGGCCGGGCTGCTGGACCGCCGCGGCGTGGCGATGCTCAACCCGGCGCTTCTGGCCTGGGGCCTGGCCGACGCCATCGAGGGCGCCGGGGGCCGGATCCACGAGGCCACGCGGGTGATGGCGCTGGGTTCGGCCGGAGAGCGCGTCGCCCTGAGCACGGCCACCGGGACCGTGCGCGCCCGCCAGGTGGTCCTGGCCACGAACGTGTTCCGGTCGCCGCTTCGGCGAGCCCGCGCCTACGTGGTCCCGGTCTGGGATCACATGATTGCCACCGAGCCGCTGAGTCAGAGCCAGCGCGAGGCCCTTGGATGGGAGGGCCGATCAGGGGTGGGTGATAGCGGCAACCAGTTCCACTACTACCGCCTGACCAGCGACAACCGGCTCGTCTTCGGTGGCTATGACGCGCTCTACTACTACGGTTCCGACCTTTCCACGAGACGTCAGCGCCGACCGGAGACCGAGCAGATGCTGTACCGCCACATGCTCACGACCTTTCCCGACCTGCAAGGGGTGGCGATCACGCACACCTGGGGTGGCGCCATCGACACCTCGACCCGGTTCAGTGCCTCGTGGCAACGGGCGTACGGGGGCAGGGTCGCCTCGGTTCTGGGGTACACCGGTCTGGGGGTCGGCGCGTCCCGGTTCGGTGCCCAGGTCTGTCTGGACCTGCTGGCTGGTCGGGACAACGAGCGAACCCGCCTGGAGATGGTGGCCCGCCGGCCGATGCCCTGGCCGCCGGAGCCGGTGCGCTGGCTTGGGATCCAGATGACACGGCGTAGCATCGCGCGCGCCGACGCCAATGGCGGGCGACGCGACCTGTGGCTCCGGATGCTGGACCGACTGGGTCTCGGTTTCGACTCCTAGGCTCATCCACCCGTCATCCCTTCACGAAACTAGGATCGCTCACATGACTCGCTACGGCCCGCAGCTCGGACCAGACATCACCTTCCTGGGGGTCCCGCGTTGTGACCTGGACGACCCGCAGACGTATGCCGACGCGGACGTCGTGATCCTCGGGGCGCCCTTTGACGGTGGCACCTCCAACCGGCCGGGAGCCCGTTTCGGGCCGATGGCAATCCGGATGACGGACTACCTGCCGCACGATGGCTCGCGCCCGAGCCTTGCTCTTCGCACCGACGCCCTGGTGGACCTCACGGTGGTCGATGCCGGAGACGTCGAGATGTACTCCGGCGACATCGAGAAGGCCCTGCCTGCGCTCGAGGCGGCAGTCGAGAAGGTGACTCGCGCGGGCGCCATACCCGTGATCCTCGGCGGCGATCACTCCATCGCCTTTCCTGACGCCAAGGGGGTGGCCAACGTGCTGGGCCACGGCCTGGTCTCGATGCTCCACTTTGATGCGCACGCCGACACCGGCGACATAGAGTTCGGATCCCTGTGGGGCCATGGTCAACCGATGCGCCGGCTGATCGAGTCCGGGGCCCTGCGCGGCGACCGGTTCCTGCAGATCGGGTTGCGTGGCTACTGGCCCCCGCCCGAGACCCTGGACTGGATGGCCGGCCAGGGGATGCGTTCCTATGAGATGAGCGAGATCGGTCGTCGTGGGCTCGGGGTGTGTCTGACCGAGGCCTTCGCCATCGCGACGGACCAGTGCGAGGGTGTCTTCCTCTCGGTCGATATTGACGTCTGCGACCCAGGTCACGCGCCGGGCACCGGCACTCCGGAGCCGGGTGGATTGTCCGCTCGCGAGCTGCTCGACTCAGTGCGACGGATCTGCCTCGAGCTGCCCGTCGTGGGCGTCGACGTCGTCGAGGTCAGGCCACCTTATGACCACTCTGACATCACCGCCGCTTTGGCCAACCGCGTGGTCCTGGAGGCGCTGTCAGCAATTGCCCGCCGTCGCCAGGACGCCCGCGACGCCACCACCTGGAACCCCACTGCCCCACTGCTGGACGGTCGCTGACCACTGCCGGGCAGACGTCGATCCGAAGTGCCCGTGATGTGAGCCGACCGGGTGAGCTGTGCGGCCCATGAGGAACGGCTGCGCCACCGACGATCCCATGACGGACAATGATGAGGTGACCTCACCGCGCAGCATCGTCATCCTGGGATCCACGGGTTCAATCGGGACCCAGGCCATCGAGGTCGTCACCGCCAATCCCGGGCGCTTCCAGGTGATCGCGATCAGCGCTGGTGGTACAAACCTGGATCTGCTGGCCCGCCAGGCGGTCGCGCTGGGTGTCCAGGCAGTCGGCGTGGCCCGCGGGGAGCGCGACATCGTCGCCGCGGCTATCCACCAGGTGGCCGATGACGTGGGGCGACGGGGGTTCACCCCGGACATCCTGGTCGGGGATCGGGCCAGCACCGATCTGGCCGGGACCGGGGCCGATGTGGTCCTGAACGGGATCACCGGCTCGATCGGCCTGCGTCCCACCCTGGCGGCCCTCCGCTGCGGAAGCACCCTCGCCCTGGCCAACAAGGAGTCCCTGATCGTCGGCGGGTCGCTGGTCACGGCGGCTGCCAGCCCGGGCCAGATCGTCCCCGTGGACAGTGAGCACAGTGCCATCGCGCAGTGTCTGCGCGGCGGGTCCGGCGATGAGGTGCGAAAGCTCATGATCACCGCCAGCGGCGGGCCCTTCCGTGGCTGGGATCGGGCCGCGCTGCGCGCCGTCACGCCCCAACAGGCTCTCGCCCACCCGACCTGGGCCATGGGGCCGGTTGTGACGACCAACTCGGCGACAATGGTCAACAAGGGCCTGGAGGTTATCGAGGCACATCTGCTGTTCGACATTCCTTTCGAGCGCATCGAGGTGGTCGTCCACCCCCAGTCCTTCGTCCACTCGATGGTCGAGTTCGTCGACGGATCGACGATGGCGCAGGTCGGTCCGCCGAGCATGCTCATCCCCATCGCCTTGGGGATGTCGTGGCCTGACCGGGTTCCTGACGCCGGCCCGTCGATCGACTGGACCCAGGCGGCCACGTGGGAGTTCTTCCCGCTGGACGAGGACGCTTTTCCCGCCGTTGCCCTGGCCAGAGCGGTCGGCGCGGCCGGCAAGTGCTTCCCCGCGGTCTTCAACGCTGCCAACGAGGAGTGCGTGGCGGCGTTCCTGGCCGGGCGCATCGGCTTCACCCAGATCGTCGACACGGTCAAGGCGGTGGTCGACCAGTGGAGCGCAAATCCTGAGAACGATATGAGCGCTTTGGACGTTGACACCGTACTGAGCGCCGAGAGCTGGGCGCGAAATCGTGCCCAAGTGCACCTGGGCCTTACCGAAAGTGAGACGCTGGTTCTGTGATGTATTTCCTCGGCGTTCTGTTCATGGCCCTCGGTATCAGCGTCTCCATCGCGCTGCACGAGGTCGGCCACCTCGTCCCGGCCAAGAAGTTCGGCGTCAAGGTCACCCACTACATGATCGGCTTCGGCCCAACCATCTGGTCGCGCACCCGCGGCGAGACGGAGTACGGCATCAAGGCGATACCACTGGGCGGCTTCATCCGGATGATCGGCATGTTCCCCCCCAAACCCGGGGCAGACCCCTCGATGCTGCGCGCCTCGAGCACCGGCCGATTCTCCCAGCTGATGGACCAGGCCCGCCAGGAGTCCATGGAACAGGTCAAGCCGGGCGACGAAGACCGGGTGTTCTACAAGCTCTCGACGCCCAGGAAACTCGTCGTGATGCTCGGCGGCCCGACCATGAACCTGATCATCGCCGTGGTCCTGCTGGGCGGAATCTTCACGCTCTACGGCATGGGCCAGTACACGGCCCGGGTCAGCGCCGTGTCCCAGTGCGTCCAGACCGTCCCGGCCAACGGCAAGGCGCCCGCGGCGTGCTTGCCTTCGGACCCACAGGCTCCGGCCAATGTCGCCGGGATCCGGCCCGGCGATCGGATCATCTCCATGGCCGGCCAGCCGGTCAACAACTGGGATGACCTCAAGGCGCTGGTGCGGCCCAACGGTGGCCGGCGAATCGCCGTCGTGGTCGAGCGGGGCGGCAAACCTCTGAGTCTGGTTGCGACGCCGATCCTGAACAACGTGCCAAGGATCGACTCCCAGGGCAACGCCGTTCTTGGCCCCGATGGCAAGGCCCTCTTCGATCGCGTCGGTTTCTTGGGCTTGTCGCCCAGCGCGGAGATCGTCAAGCAACCCCTCACCGCCGTTCCCGCGCTGGTCGGCGGCCAGGTCGCCGCAACGGCCGGCGTGGTGCTCCGGATTCCGCAGAAGATGGCGGGCATCGCCAAGGCTGCCTTCGGTGGCGGAGCGCGGGACCCCAACGGTCCGATGTCCGTGGTGGGCGTCGGGCGGGTGGCCGGCGAGGTCGCCGCCGGCCAGCTTCCCGCGGTGACCGGGTCCGGGTCCGGGTCGGATTCCTCCAAGTTCGTCGTCCTGCTCAGCCTCATCGCGTCCCTGAACCTTGCGCTATTCGTCTTCAACCTCATCCCGCTGCTGCCCCTGGACGGGGGATATGTGGCAGGCGCGCTGTGGGAGGGGCTCAAGCGTCAGGTGGCCAGGCTGCGCGGGCGGCCCAACCCGGGCTACGTCGACGTGGCCAAGGCCCTGCCGATGGCCTACGCGATGGCGGTCGCGCTGATCGGTATGTCCGTTCTGCTGATGTATGCCGACGTGGTCAACCCGATCAAGCTGGGTGGCTGACCGCTTGTCAGGCCCGACAGCTCTGGTCGCGCCGGGTGGGGGATACTGACGCTATGACGGTTTCTCTCGGTATGCCGCCCCTGCCGCCCCCGGTTGTGTCCGCCCGCCGGAAGTCCCGCAAGATCAAGGTCGGCAAAGTCGAGGTGGGTGGGGATGCCCCCGTCTCGGTGCAGTCGATGTGCACGACCCCGACAACCGACGTCAACGCGACACTGCAGCAGATTGCCGAGCTGACCGCGACGGGTTGCGACATCGTGCGGGTGGCCTGCCCTACCCAGGACGACGCCGACGCCCTGGCCGAGATCGCCACGCACAGTCAGATCCCGGTCATCGCGGACATCCACTTCCAGCCCAAGTACGTCTTCGCCGCTATCGACGCCGGCTGCGCGGCGGTCCGGGTGAACCCGGGCAACATCCGCAGGTTCGACGACCAGGTCAAGCAGATCGCCCGTGAGGCCAAGGATGCCGGCGTCTCCGTGCGGATTGGTGTCAATGCCGGTTCACTGGACCCTCGCGTCATGGCCAAGTATGGCAAGGCCACTGCCGAGGCTCTGGTCGAGTCGGCCATCTGGGAGGCGAGCCTTTTCGAGGAGCACGACTTCCATGACTTCAAGATCTCGGTCAAGCACAACGACCCGGTCGTGATGATCAAGGCCTATGAGCAGCTCGCCGCCAGCGGCGACTGGCCGCTGCACCTCGGCGTGACCGAGGCCGGCCCTGCCTTCCAGGGGACGATCAAGTCCTCAGTGGCCTTCGGGGCGTTGCTGGCACAGGGGATTGGTGACACCATCCGCGTCTCGCTGTCGGCCCCGCCGGTGGAGGAGATCAAGGTCGGGATCCAGATTCTGCAGTCGCTGAACCTGCGCCCGCGCAAGCTGGAGATCGTCTCGTGTCCTTCGTGTGGCCGTGCTCAGGTTGATGTGTACACCCTGGCCGATCAGGTGGCGGCGGGCCTCGAGGGCCTCCAGGTGCCGCTGCGCGTTGCGGTCATGGGCTGTGTCGTGAACGGTCCGGGTGAGGCTCGTGAGGCTGATCTTGGTGTCGCGTCGGGCAACGGCAAAGGCCAGATCTTCGTCAAGGGCGAGATCATCAAGACGGTGCCCGAGTCCCAGATCGTGGAGACCCTGATCGAAGAGGCCATGCGGATCGCCGAGGAGATGGGCGAGCCGGTCGATGACGAAGGGGTGTCGGCGGGTCCCGTTGTCACCGTTGGCTGACACCTGCGTGCCGGCCACGCCGGTCGACAACGCTATCCGGGCAGGGCAGGCTTAAGAGGTGCTGCGCACCCATAGTCGCGTCCGCGCCCTCACCACGGCTGACCGTGACCAGGCGCTGGAGGTCTGTGCGCGTGACAGCCGCACCAATGTCTTCGTTGCTGCGCGGATCCTTGATGGCGGGCTGGCAGCGTTCCCCGGTGCGATGTTGGGCTACGCCGAGGGCTCGACTCTTGAGGCGATCTGCTGGGTGTCGGCCAACCTGGTTCCTGTCGGGTGCGACGGACCGGCGCTGGCGGCCTTCGCCACCAAGATGCGCCGATGGCGCCATCACTGTTCCTCGGTGTTCGGTCCCTCAGACATGGTGCTGCCGCTGTGGGAGGCCCTGCGACCCACCTGGGGGGAGCCGCGCGCCGTGCGCGCCCGCCAGCCGGTTCTGGCCACGGCAGGCCCGATTCCATCGGGTACGCAGTGCGACCTGCGGGTCCGTCGGGCGCGATTCGACGAGGTGGACCTCGTGATGCCGGCGGCGGCGGCCATGTTCACCGAAGAGATCGGCTACCCGCCCTACCGGGGCTCCTCGCAGCTCTATCGGCAGGGCATCGCGTCCCTGATCAGGCGGGGGCACACGTTCGTGCGGGTCGACGACGGTGAGGTCGTGTTCAAGGCGGACGTCGGGTCGGTGGCCTTGGGTGTCGCTCAGGTCCAGGGTGTCTGGGTGGCTCCGCGCTGGCGTGGCCAGGGACTGGCCGGGCCCGCCATGGCCGCGGTGGTCGAGCAGGTCCGCACTGAGATCGCTCCGGTGGTCACGCTCTATGTCAACGACTTCAACACGCCTGCGCGGGCCACATATGCGCGGGTCGGGTTCACCGAGATCGGAAGCTTCGCCACCGTCCTGATGTGACACGGTGCAGAGGGGACGACGATGGGTGATGATGTGACACGTTTGACCGTGGACCTCAAGGGGTTGGCCGCGCTCTTGGCTATCTCGGGAAGCTTGCACCTGGTCCGACCTCGGGTCTTCGAGACTATGGTGCCGCGACAGCTGCCTGCCCGTCGCGGCCTCGTCTACGCGTCCGGGGTCGCCGAGCTGGCCTGCGCCGCCGGCCTCCTGCACCCGATGACGCGCAAGGCTGCCGGGTGGGCAAGCGCTGCCCTGCTCCTGGCCGTCTTTCCGGGCAACGTCCAGATGGCACTGACCGAGGGAAAGCGGGCCCGTGCAGGGACCGGCAGTCGTGCCCGGGGGGCTGGCACGCTGGCACGGCTTCCATTGCAGCTTCCGCTGATCCGGACTGCGCTCAGGGCCACCGGACGTATCTGAGAGCCAGAGCATCATCTCCAAGCAGCGGCGTGAGTGCCTCGGACTCCTGCCGATATCCTCGATATCCTCACGGTGTCCGGTGCGTCCGTGCCCGGACCTGTTGTGAGCCGACCAATGGAGATCACGTGTCAACCCCGGCCCTACGTATGTCGACCCTGTTCCTGCGAACCCTGCGCGAGGACCCGGCCGATGCAGAGCTGCCCAGTCACCGGCTGTTGGTCCGTGCCGGCTACATCCGCCGCGTCGCTCCTGGTATCTACACCTGGCTGCCCCTCGGGCTGAGAGTGCTGCGCAACGTCGAGCGCATCGTGCGCGAGGAGATGGACGCCATCGGCGCCCAGGAGCTGAGCTTCCCGGCGCTGTTGCCCAAGGAGCCCTTCGAGGCGACCGGCCGCTGGACGGAGTATGGCGAGAACATCTTCCGGCTCAAGGACCGCAAGGGTGCCGACTACCTGCTCGGCCCTACGCACGAAGAGATGTTCACCCTGACGGTCAAGGATCTGTACGGTTCATACAAGGACCTGCCGCTGTCGATCTACCAGATCCAGACCAAGTACCGCGACGAGGTACGTCCCCGCGCAGGCCTGCTGCGAGGTCGCGAGTTCATCATGAAGGACTCGTACTCCTTCGACGTGGACGACGCGGGCCTGCAGGCCGCCTATGACATGCACCGCGCGGCCTACATCAAGATCTTCAACCGCCTCGGCTTCGAGTACGTCATCGTCAGGGCGACCTCCGGTGCGATGGGCGGCTCGGCGTCCGAGGAGTTCCTGGCGGCGGCCGAGCATGGCGAAGACACCTACGTGCGTTGCGTCAACTGCGACTACGCGGCCAATGTCGAGGCCGTGAAGGTGCCCGCGCCACCGGCCATCGCCTATGACGGCTTTCCGGCTGCCCACGTCGAGGACACCCCCGGTACCCCCACCATCACAACCCTGGTGGACCACCTCAACGCCACCTTCCCTCGCCCCGACCGGCCCTGGCAGGCCAGCGACACCCTCAAGAACGTGATCGTCATGCTGGTCCAGCCCGGCGGCCGCCGTGAGCCGTTGGCTATCGGGGTGCCCGGTGACCGCGAGATCGACGAGAAGCGCCTTGGTGCCCAGCTCGAGCCGGCAGAGATCGAGGCGTTCGATGAGGCCGACTTCGCCAGGTACCCCGCGCTGGCCAAGGGCTACATGGGGCCGGGGGTGCTCGGCGAGGATGCCAAGTCCGGGATCAGGTTCCTGCTGGACCCCCGAGTCGTCGACGGGACCGTCTGGGTCACCGGAGCCGATGCCCCCGGCCGGCACGTGATCGGGCTGGTGGCCGGACGCGACTTCGCCGCCGATGGCAGGATCGAGGCGGCCGAGGTACGCGACGGTGACGAATGCCCCAACTGCGGTCAACGGCTCGAGACCGCACGAGGCATCGAGATGGCGCACATCTTCCAGCTCGGCCGCAAGTACGCCGAGTCGCTGGACCTCAAGGTTCTGGACCGCAACGGCAAGCTGGTGACTGTGACCATGGGCTCCTACGGCGTGGGCGTCAGTCGTGCCGTGGCTGCCGTGGCCGAGGGCAGTCACGACGAGTTCGGCCTCGTGTGGCCCCGTGAGATCGCTCCGGCCGACGTCCACGTGGTGGCCACCGGCAAGGCCGAGGAGGTCTTCGCCAAGGCTGGCGAACTCACCGATGCCCTGGCGCAGCGAGGAGTCCTGGTCATCTATGACGATCGCCGGAAGGTCTCTCCCGGCGTGAAGTTCAAGGACGCCGAGCTGATCGGCGTGCCGACCATCGTCATCGTCGGCAAGGGCCTGGAGGCTGGCACGATCGAGATCAAGGACCGTGCCAGCGGCGAGCGGCGTGAGGTGCCGGTCGACCAGATCGTTGACGCAGTGGTCTCGGAGGTGCGCGTGTCCCCGGTGCGTGGCGCGGTCGGGTCCCAAGAGCAGGGCGCAGCGATCTGATGGACTCTGTCGTGCCCGTCCCGCCTCGTTGTCGGGCAGTCATCTTCGACTGGGGCGGCACCCTCACGCCGTGGCACTCCGTCGACATCGCGGAGCAGTGGCTGGTCTTCGCCCGTCAGGTGCATGCCGAGCAGGCACAGGCGCTGTCGCTGGCCGCGCGCATCGTGGCCGCTGAGGAAGCGGCGTGGCTTCGCAGCCGGACCGAACACAGCAGCGCCCGCCTACATGAGATCCTGACCGAGGCGGGCCTGGATGAGGGCGACCTGCGGCGCGAGGCGGCCCTGGTGGCGTACCAGGAGTTCTGGGAGCCGCACACCTTCACCGACGAACAGGTGCGACCACTGTGGGAGGGGTTGCGTGAGCGCGGAATTCTCGTCGGGGTCCTGTCCAACACGATCTGGTCGGGGGACTACCACCGTGGCGTGTTCGAGCGTGATGGAGTCCTGGACTTGATCGACGCCGACATCTACTCCAGCGAGCTGGCGTGGACCAAGCCTCATCGGGAGGCCTTCCGCGCAGCCGCGGTGGCTCTGGCAGTGGAGCCCTGCGAGGCTGTCTTCGTGGGGGACCGACTCTTCGAGGACATCCACGGGAGCCAGCTGGCCGGGATGCGTGCCATCTGGGTTCCGCATTCGAAGATCCCCTTGGCGCAGCGGGTCTCGGTCGAGGTGACTCCTGATGGCGTCGCACACGAGCTCCTCGACATCCTTGACATCCTTGACGGCTGGCAGTCGAGCTGAACGATCCCTCGACGCTCACCCTCGTGCTCATGGGCGTCGCCGCCGTCTGCGCGGGGTGGGTCGACGCGGTCGTCGGCGGTGGCGGCCTGATCCAGATCCCGGCACTGCTGCTCGGGTTCCCGATGGTCACCCCGGTGCAGATCCTGGCGACCAACAAGCTCAGCTCGATCTGTGGCACGTCGGTGAGTGCGGCGACCTACTACCGTCGCGTCAAGCCGGACCTGAAGACCGCGATCCCGCTGGCCCTGCTGGCGTTCGCCGGATCACTGATCGGTGCCTCGCTGGTGTCGCACATCTCCAGGGCAGCCTTCAACCCGATCGTTCTGGCGGTGTTGATCGGGGTCGGGACCTACACCCTGCTCAATCCGGGACTGGGCGCGCAGACCGCGCTGCGCTTCTCGGGACACCGCCACGTGCTGGCCGCCACCGGGGTCGGTTTCCTGATCGGCATCTACGACGGGGCGCTCGGTCCCGGAACGGGTTCCTTTCTCGTGTTCGCCCTGGTGGGCCTGCTCGGTTACGCGTTCGTGCAGGCCAGCGCCAAGGCCAAGATCGCCAACGTGGCCACCAACCTGGCTGCCCTGGTCGTCTTCATCCCGGCGGGGGCGGTGATGTGGAAGGTCGGCCTGCTTATGGGGCTGGGCAACCTGGCCGGCGGATACCTCGGCGCCCGCACGGCGGTGGCCCAGGGCGCCGGGTTCGTCCGCGTCGTCCTGGTCATCGTCCTCGGCGCTTTCATCGCCAAGATTGGCCTCGATGTGATCGGTCAGCTCAGCTGACCGGGAGGGAACGGACCGCTCTGGGCGGCCACCTGTCAGCTTGCCCTGCCCAACGCCGACGTCAGCTCCTGGGGCGTCGTCACGGGCCGGTCGCAGACAAAACCGCGACACAGGTATGCCGCGGCGCGGCCAGCCACCAGGGGCCGGCCTGCCAGGAGTGGAATCCCGGGCGCATCGGGCAGACCGTGAGCAGTGACAAGGCCAGGGGAGGTGGCGCCGCGCGCGGTCCGGAGGAGTTCGAAGGCTTGCGGTCCGTCGCCGGCCACGGCCACCTGAAGTGGCCCGGCCACGGTTGCCTCCGCGACGGCAAGGGTCCAACCCGCGAAACGTGGGTTCTCTGCAGCCAGAGCTGCAGCCGAGGCAACCGCAGCCTCGGCCGCCTCTCGGTGACGCATGGACCCGGTCAGGGCCGAGTAGGTCAGCAGAGCGCCGGCGAGCGCGGACTGGCCGGACGGCTCCGCGTTGTCGGCAGGACTGCCCGGCCGGGTGAAGAGCGGCTCGGCGTCATCGGCCGTGTCGAAGAACCCGCCCCGGCCGTCGGCGAAGTGAGCCAGTGCCGTATCGAGCAGCTCGCCCGCAAGCGTCAGCCATCGTGGCTCCCCGGTGGCCTGGTGCAGGGTGAGCAGGCCCTCGGCCAGGTTGCCGTGGTCGTCGGCGACTCCCATCGCGGTCCCCACCACGCCCCCGCGCGATGCCCGGCGCAACCTGCCGTCAACGACATGGGAGTCGGTGAGGAACTGCGCGCAAAGCTGAGCGGCGTCCACGTACGTCGACTCGCCGAGCAGCACGCCGGCCTCGCTCAGTGCGGCGATGGCCAGACCATTCCAGCCGGTGACCACCTTGTCGTCGCGGGCAGGCTGTGGTCGCAGATCGCGCGCGGCCAGCAAACGGCCTCGAATGTCTTCCCACCACTGCGCGTCGTCTGGCTCTGTGCGCAGCTGGAGGGTCGACATGCCGTGTTCGAAGGTTCCGGAATCGGTGACCTCGAGCAGAGCGGCGGCGCGTGGCCCGTCGTCGGCGCCGAGGACCTCAACGAGCTGTTCGGCCGACCAGAGGTAGGTCAGGCCCTCGACGCCCTGGGTGTCGGCGTCCAGAGCCGAGGCGAAGCCGCCGCCGGCGGTGCCGAGGTCGCGCAGAAGGAAGTCGGCGCTCTGGCGCGAAACCCTTTCGGCGAAGGGTGATCCTGTTGCGCGCCAGAGGTGCACATAGACACGCAACAGCTGGGCGTTGTCGTAGAGCATCTTCTCGAAGTGGGGAACCACCCAGCCGGCGTCCACCGAGTAGCGCGCGAAGCCGCCCGCCAGCTGGTCGTACATCCCGCCTCGGCCCATAGCCTCGCAGCTGCCTTCGACCATCTGCAGGGCACGCCCGGTGCCCGTGCGTGCCCAGTGTCGCAGGAGGAACTCCAGGACCATCGACGGCGGGAACTTGGGTGCCCTTCCGAAGCCGCCGTCCTGCCAGTCGTAGCCGCCAGCCAGCAGTGATTCGGCAGCTGCGAGCTCGGTCGCCGCCAGGGGCGTGCCGGAGCCGGTCGTCGGGGCCGTGCGCAGGGTCTGGACGATGTGCCCTGCGCTGGCGAGGATTTCGTCGCGTTGTTGGGCCCAGGCGTCGCGGACCTGTGAGAGAAGCTGCAGGAGAGTGGGCTTGGGGTAGTACGTGCCGCAGAAGAAGGGCTCGCCTGCCGGCGTGAGGAAGCAGGTCATCGGCCAGCCGCCGTGCCCGGTCAGGGCCGTGGTCGCGGACATGTAGATCGCGTCGATGTCCGGTCGCTCCTCGCGGTCGACCTTGATGGCGACGAAGCCGGCGTTCAGGACGGCTGCCACCTCGTCATCCTCGAACGACTCGTGGGCCATCACGTGACACCAGTGACAGGCTGCATACCCGACGGACAAGAAGATGGGTTTGCCCAGATGTTCGGCCTCTGCCAGAGCCTCCGGCCCCCACGCCCACCAATCCACCGGGTTGTCCTTGTGTTGCAGCAGATACGGGCTCGTCGAGTGCTGCAACCGGTTCGCCATCGACAAAGCCTACTGTCACTGGGCAACGGTCATTTCTTGGCCGGTCGAACTCGAAGGAGCGCCAATGAACACCGACGTCATCGTCGTCGGGGCCGGGTTGGCCGGGCTGGTCGCGGCCGCGGAGGTCGCGGACGCGGGAAAGCGGGTGATCATGCTCGACCAGGAACCGGAGGTGTCCCTGGGCGGGCAGGCCTTCTGGTCAGATGCGCGCGATTGACCGCCTCGATGGTCTCCACGTCATCCAGACATCGGTAACGATGTGATGCTGGTGATTCTCGCCGGCAGTTCTGAGACTCTGGATCGCTTCGCGACGCAGGTCGGCCCTGCCTGGATGGGCGCCCACATCGTCGCCTTGCCGGCCAGTCCCCCCGATCGTCAGCTCGGGCCGATCACCACCTCGAGGCAATACCTATAGCCCTTCAAGGTGTTCGCCTTCTGTGCCGGCCGTGGGTACCGCTGGGCCGAGACCGAACTCGATAGAAAGCTCGCGGGCCCGGTGGGCGAGCGACTTGTAGTCGCTCTGGCCATGACGTCGCAGCTGGCGATGGAGGTCGTCGAGGATGGCGGGGTCCTGTCTGGCCAGGACCGCCAGGGTGTCGAGGCTGTAGTTGAGCACGATCCAGTCGGCGGACTCGTCAAGGTTGTTGTTCATGAGTCCTGCGGCTCGGCGGCGTTGTGCGGGCGTGAGCCGGACGTGGCCGAGCATCTGGGCCACGTGCCATTGCACGGAGTGCTGGTGGATCCTCGACATGGCACCCAGCAACAGCCAGACGTGGGGCTGCAGGAGCGGCGGCTGGGGGCGGCATACCTTCTCGAGAGCGTCGCCGGCGCGCATCCGTACGATCTCGTCATCGCTTTCGAGAACGCACCGGATCAGCTCGTCGAGACGCTCGGGTTCTGCCAGGGCGATTTCGACTACCTCCTCGACGTTGCGCAGCGTTCGCGGATCGCCACCGCTCAGCCGATCATGGATCGGCTGAGCGGTGGATCGGGAGCGCGTTTGGTGGGGCGTGCCGGGCATGTTCCGAGCCTCCCACGGTAGGCCCTGCACCCGGAATGGATCAGGGCGCCGCCGTCGGCGGGGTTGTAGCCGTCGGCGGGGGCGTAGGACTGCTTGTCGTCGGCGCCGGGGCTTGGGTAGTGGGCGCAACGGTCGGCGAAAGGGTGGGGGCGGCGGTCTGCGATGGCGTCGGCGCAACGGTCGGCCAGGGGGGAGGCGTCGCCAAGAGGGGGTTGGTGTGGGCAGTGGTCGCCTGCGGACGGGGATTCTGCGTGGCCGGGTGCAGCGGGGCTGGGAGTCTGGGCGCCGGCGTGCTTTTGATGGTTGGCGTCGGCGTGGTGGGCGTGATCGCTGATGTTGGCGGAGGTGGAAGCATGAAGTAGGTCACCAGAGTCAAGACAAAGAGCGTCATGAGCACGACAGTTGACCGCCGGGGACGCAGATTCACGGGGTCGCTCCCGTCGCCTCGACCGTGTCCAGCTCGATGGGCACGTGGATGCCCTCGCGGCGTAACGCGGCCGCGATCCGCCCGCGCAGCGTGAGCCCGACGAGGAACTGCCTGCCCGGCAACGTACGGGCCACGATGCGCACACGGATCTGGTCGACCTCGATGCTCTGGACGCCCATCACCGCGGGGGCGTCAAGGAGCTGGGGCTGGAGCTCGTCGTCGGCGTACGCCGCGCGGCCGACCTCGCGCAGGATCTCGCTGATGTGCCCGATGTCCACGCTGAGCGGGACGGGCACATCGATCACGACCCGGGCCCAGTCCCGTGACAGGTTGGTGAGCTGGGTGATCTGGCCGTTCGAGGTGAAGATCACCTCGCCGTTGGGGGTGCGGACCTTGGTGACCCGCAGCGTCACGTCCTCGACGGTGCCGATCACGCCTTCGGGGATGCCAGGTCCGGCGATGGTGATGAGGTCACCAAAGCCGTACTGGCGCTCGGCGATGATGAAGAAGCCTGCGAGCAGGTCCTGGACCAGGCGCTGCGCCCCGAAACCGAGCGCCACGCCCACCACGGCCGCCGGCGCGACCAGACTCGACGTCGACATCCCCAAGCGTGTGGCGATCTGCAGCGCGCTCACGCAGTACACGATGACCAGGGCTGTCCACTTGAGCACGTCGGCCAGGGCGTGTCGGTGTTTGGCCGCCTCCGAACGAACCAGAGCGTCCGACTCGAGGTCGCTGGCGTCGATGCGCTGGGTGACTATCGCCTTGAACCACGTGGCGAATCTGGTCAGCAGAATGACGCCGAGGATGATCAGTACGATCTCCAGGCCATTGCTGCTGAGCCAATCGGGGACGTTCTTAAGCCGCGTCGCCATGGGGAAGATCATGACCCCATTATCGTCCCATCGATGAAAGCCCTGTCGGCTGGTCCACGCCTTCGCGACCAGCACAGGTCACCCCGGCTGCATCGCCTTGATGATCGCGATGGCTTTCGTGAGCTCGTCGCCGTCATCCTCATCGATCGCCCACAGACCGTTCTGAACCTCTCGCACGATCGACCAGGCCCGGGCTCGTTCCTCGTCCAGACCGGCGCTGGCGCAGATGACCGACAGGCGACGGCGCAGGTGGGCGCCCAGGTTGCCGCTGGCGATCGCCTCCACCCACCGGTTCCACAGGGCGGGCGTGACGGCGAAGGCCGGATCAGCTGCCAGAGGCTTGGGGTCGATCGCCAGCCACGGCTGACGCTGCGCCGCCAGGATGTTCTGGTAGTGCAGGTCGGTGTTGACCAGGCGTGAGTCGATGGCTGCGTCGGCCACCAGATCCGACAGCAGTGCGCGGGCCTGCTCGACGAACCGGCGTGGCATGGCTGGCGGCGCGGACGCGAACTTTCGTTCCATGTCTGCTGCCTGCGCCGAAAGATGCGGAAGCTGAGGCAGTGCCTCATGATCCAGCTGTTGCAGGAGGGTCCCGATCACGGTGCAGGCCTCATCGATCGGGACGTCGTGCAGATCGCGGCCGCTGTCGAGGCGCTCCAGGAGCATGCTCCAGCTGGCCGGGTTGGCTGCCAGCAGCCGCACAGCACCACGGCCACCCCAGTGCTGCAGGGCCAGATGCTCATGCCGGGCGTCCGGGTGGGGCCAGGTCAGTTTCAGGACCGCGGCGGAGTCGTCGCGACGTCGGACCGGCAGCACCAGTGCCACCGCACCATGCATCGGGTCGCCGTCCAGGGTCAGATCCCACTGCGCCAGCGACTCCTGCACAAGCCGGGGTATGCGCGCCAGCCAAGAGTCACCACTGAGGTACGGCTGGGGTTCGCGGCCGGTCATCAGTGCCGAGAACGAGCCAGGGACAAGGGGGCTCATCTGTTGGTCAGAGGGCCGGCTGCCAGGCCAGCGGGACGGCACTGGGTGGTTCGCGGCATGGACTCGATGATGGCATGGCCCCTTGCTTTGGCTACAAGGGCCGTGCTGCGCCCGATAGACTGCCGTCGACGACCACCGCAGGAGCAAGCACGCGGCGTGGGCGTCATTCGAGAAAAGGGAGCGGAGGCGTCGGTTGAGCATTCAGGAGCAAATTGGCTACGTTCTGCGCGACCTCCGGGGCACCGTGCAGGTCCCTGGTCCCTTGCGCGAACTCGGACTCATGGTTGAGGACGTGGCGGTGACCCCTGCCGGCAAACGCCGGCTGGTCCGGATCTGGCTCGATCGTGATCTGGCCGCTCTGGAGTCTGGCGATGAGTCCAGCGTGGTCGATCCCCTCTCACTGGACGAGGTCGCGGAGGCCACCCGCGTCATCAGCGCCGGCCTGGACGCCTCCGATGCGCTGGGCGAAGCGCCGTACGTCCTGGAAGTCGGATCGGCAGGTGTCGACCGCCCGCTCACCGAGCCCCGTCACTTCCGCCGAAACGTGTCCCGGCTCGTGGAGATCCGGCGTATCCAGGACTCCGATGACGGTGTCCTCACCGGCCGCCTGGTTGCTGCCGGCCCCACCGGCGCGACGGTGCTGGTGGCCGCGACGAAGAACGAACCAGAGACCGAACAACGCATCCCGTATGCCGACATCGCTCGCGCCCAGGTGCAGGTCGAGTTTGCCCGTGTCACCCCAGAGGAGGAGAGCTGATGGATATCGATCTGACCGCGCTACGTGGCCTTGAGCGCGAACGGGACATCTCCCTGGACGTCATCATCCCGGCCATCGAGCAGGCGATGCTCGTGGCCTATCACCGCAGCGACGGCGCCCAGCGCATCGCCCGGGTGGAGCTGGAGCGCAAGACCGGTCACGTGACTGTGTGGGCCCGCGAGGACGGCGTCCTGGACCCTGAGACCGGGGAGCGTTCTGAGCCCGGCCCCGAGTTCGACGACACTCCAGCTGGTTTCGGGCGGATCGCGGCTTCGACGGCTCGCCAGGTCATCGTGCAGCGACTGCGCGACATCGAGGACGAGGCGATCATGGGCGACTTCCATGGCCGCGAGGGTGACATCATCACGGGCGTCATCCAGCAGAGCAGCGATCCGCGCTACGTGATGGTTGACTTCGGGGACATCGAGGGGTCGCTGCCCTTGGCTGAGCAGGTCCCGGGGGAGAAGTACGTCCACGGCGCGCGTCTGCGTTGTTACGTGGTCAGCGTCAAGCGCGGTCAGCGAGGACCCCAGATCAGCCTGTCGCGGACCCACCCCAATCTGGTGCGCAAGCTGTTCGAGCTCGAGGTGCCCGAAGTTGCCGACGGCACTGTCGAGATCGGTGCACTCGCCCGCGAGGCAGGGCACCGGACCAAGGTCGCCGTACATACCAAGACCCCCGGGGTCAACGCCAAGGGCGCCTGCATCGGCCCGATGGGGGCGCGGATCCGGGCAATAATGACCGAGTTGCACGGCGAGAAGATCGACATCGTGGACTTCTCGCAGGACCCTCGCACGTTTGTCGCGTCGGCGCTCTCGCCATCGCGGGTCAACTCGGTTGAGATCGTTGATGCGGAACTGCGTTCTGCCCGGGTGGTCGTGCCTGACTACCAGCTGTCCTTGGCGATTGGCAAAGAAGGCCAGAACGCCCGACTCGCCGCCAAGCTCACCGGCTGGCGCATCGACATCCATTCTGACACCGCGCCTGCTCACGATGAGAGGGCCCGTGGGGCGGAGGCTGGCGCAGGCCGGGAGCGCCAGGCGCTAGAGTAGTGACTATCGATCGGTTGCGACGGATCAGTGCGCGGCCAACCCAACGCATGGCACGAACGTGTGTGGGTTGTCGTCGTCGTGATGTTCGATCAGCACTGCTGCGAGTTGTTGCGGAGCGCAACGACGCTGGCGAGCACCTGGCCAGAGTCGTGGTGGATCCGCGGCTCCGGCTGCCAGGGCGTGGCGCTTGGCTACACCCGACACCGGAGTGCCTGGATCTCGCAGTGCGGCGAAAAGCGTTCGGGCGGGCTTTGCGAGTCAAGGCTTTTCTCGAGGTGGCGGCCGTGGGCGCATACATTGACGCCTACGAACAGTCCGTGGTCAACGCTGTCAGCTCCACCCCGGAGCAGGCAGTTCAGCAGGTTCCTGAAACCGAAAGCGGGTATGACGCTGATGAGCACCCGATGAGCACCCGATGAGTACTCAGCGATGAGCAACATCCAGCACTAACGACGGCCCGCGCTTCATCTCGAAATCCGGGCCACAGACAAGGAGAAACGTGGCTAAGGTCCGGGTCTACGAGCTCGCAAAAGAGCTCGGAGTCGAGAGCAAGA
>CABDZZ010000224.1_pt1 | contig 34501 bp, 28 predicted proteins | sample 3421991 | NCBI WGS metagenome assembly CABDZZ01 (sample SAMEA5534342, study PRJEB31848) | metagenome | biome: tundra; feature: field; material: soil | place: USA | collected 2013-05 | depth 0.45 m
GCGCAGACGTGTCTTGATCGTCACCCCCGACGGAGGTGAGACCACAAACGACTCCGCCAACCCGCGCAGCATGGGCTACACGGTGTCACCCAGTACCGACAACGCCCGCAACAACAACAACACCCGAGCCCGGACGAGGGCATGGCCGACTAAAGCTCTGTACTGCTCTCTAAAGTGCACACGACTGGCAACTGTTTGCAGCCCCTTGGGGAAGTATCCGGGCGGAACGAAGACCGTGTGGCACCACCAATTCTTCAACGCCAGGTACTGGACCTGCGGCTTCGCCCCTGCCACGGCTCCGGCCTTGTTGGCTGCTATCTGCTCACCATCAGATGTGCCGCGACGCGCGCAGGCTCGGCCGAGACGGCGGCACCAAACCAGAGATGAGCGTCGGGGACGACGAGGGCATCGCGGCAAGGCAACCCTCATCACTGGCTGGCACAGCCGGGCCGATTCTGGGAGGAGCCACCCCCGGGAGGGTGTAGTGAACCCGGCCGTCGGCCTCGGCCCGTGTCGCCCGACCGCGCTCAGCGAGGACTTCCAAGTGCGCAGCCGCCTCGAGGATGGCCAGCATCTTGTTGAAGTCGTCAAGGTCGGCCAGCCGTCGCTGCCTTCGTGTCCATCCCAGCCGGGCCGCGACCTCGTATGCGGTGCTGGCGCCGGCCCCTATCGCGGCGAGGCTTGAATCGAGCCTGTCCTCGTGATGGTCCAGTAGCTCGTCCACCCGCGTATGGATGCTCGACCCTGGGGGCCCGTGAGCAGGGAGCATGATGGCGTCCGGCAAGTTCCGGACCAGCTGCAGAGAGATCAGGTAGTCGGACAATGGTGACGGGACGATGGCCGCCTCGAACCCGATGGAAGGGGTGATGTGCGGAAGAACGTGGTCACCGGAGAACAGCAGATGCGCGCTCGCGTCGTGGAAGACGAGATGGCCCTGTGTGTGACCAGGCGTACGAATCGCATCCAGGTCGCGTTTGTCCAAGCTTATTCGGGCACCATCGGGCAACCATTGGTCAGGACCCGTCCAGTTCGCAGAGTCCCTGCCCTCATGAGGGGCCCCGCGCAGCGCCCGGACCAGCTCGTCGGCGCCCGCTGCTCTCAGCAACGCCAGCTGTGGCATTTCGAATGGTGCGTTCTTCGGTTTCAACGCCTCCAGGGACGCCCGCTCGCCTTCGCCAAGACTCACCCGCGTACCAAAACGGCGCCGGACGGCAACTGCCTGGGTGTAGTGATCACGGTGAACGTGGGTCACGAGGAACTGCGAGATGTCCCCCAGCCCGTGGCCAATACCCTCCAGCGACGAAGCCAGTTTCGCCTCACTCTCCTCCAGCGCCCACCCTCCATCGATCATCACGAGTTGGTCACCATCACGGACCGCGTAAACGTTGACCGCCCGCAACGCGTCGTTCGGCAGCGGCAGCGGGATGCGGAACACCCCCGGCGTCACCTCGTGTGCGCCGGGCTCGGTCCAGTCCTGAGGTTGGTCAGCCTTCGGCACGTTTTCTCCTACTGTTGGGAACGACGTTCGATTCCGGGCAAAGGGGCGGCTCAGGCCGGTCGCGCGGTGGGCCTGGCTGTCATTGCTCTTCTTGGCTTGGGTTCACGGCAGTTCCAGGACCGCCGCCGCGGCATTCGCCAGCGTCTCCCGCAGCCGGTCCTCGGTCAGGCCGACGTTGTGAAACAGAGATGACTGGATGGCACTGATGGCCGCATGGATAATCGTGCGTGCGGTGGCGTCGTCGAGGCCGGGCCGCAGTTCGCGCAGGAGGTGAACCCACTCCTCAATGTATAGGCGCTGTTTGCGCCGCAGTCGACGGTGGTCCTCGTCAGGAAGGTTCTGGATTTCGTTGTGGTAGACCTGCGCGATCGCTCGGTTCCCGACGACGAACTCGACTTGGCCGTCGATCAGGAGGCGAAGGCTGCGGCACAGGTCGGTCGATTCCGCGACGATATCGTGTTCATCGGTCAAGAGGTCGTCGATGACTCTCTCGAAGAGAGAGACGAGAATGGCGACCTTGCTGTCGAAGTGGCGGTAGATCCCGGCCCCGGTGATGCCCGCTTCTCCTCCGATGTCGGTCATGGAAACGGAGTGGAATCCGTTGCGGGCGATGAGTGTCGTGGCCGCGCTGAGGATCTTCTCCCTGCGTTCTGGGTCACGTGTTCTCGTGACGGCAACGTCAGCCATGGTCACTGACCCTCACGAGGATGCATCTTCAAAACGGACGTAGTGGTCCTTGAACCGCTTGCGGACTTCGTTCTTCTGTATCTTCCCAGTGGACGTCTTGGGGAGCTCGTCGACGACGAGGACCGCTTTGGGGGCCTTGTAGGGATCGATGATGGCCTTCACCGCCGCGATGATTCGCTCTTCGTCGATGGCGGCCCCCTCTGCGAGCACGACGACTGCGGTGATGGCCTCGCTCCATCGATCGTGCGGTAGCCCGACGACGACAGCCTCCGCGATGTTGGGATCAGCGGCGTACACGGCCTTCTCCACCTCGATGGATGCGACGTTCTCACCGCCGGTCTTGATGACGTCCTTGTATCGGTCGGTGAACCAGAGCACCCCGTCGTCATCGAACCTCCCGACGTCGCCGGAGTGGAACCATCCCCGCTCGAATGCCGCATCCGTCGCCTCGGGGTTCTTGAGGTACTCCGTCAGGGTGTGGGGACCGCGGTAGACGATCTCGCCCTCGTCCCCAGGTGGCAGGAGTCCGCCGTCCGCTCCCATGATCGCGACCTGGACGTTGACGACAGGAGTGCCGACGGACCCGTTGTGGGTGAGCTGCTGTTCGGGCTGGAAGATCGTCGCCGTCGGGCTCATCTCGGTCTGGCCGAAGAGCAGGTAGAAGCCACACCCGAAGACCTCGATGCACCGGCGCAGCTGTGCTTCCGGCATCGGTGCCATGGCGTAGAGCGCCCGGCGCAGGCTCGAGAGATCGCGCGTGGCGATGTCGGGGTGCTCCAGCATCGCGCGGTACATCATTGGCAGGGCGAAAACCTGGGTGATCTGCTCGGACTCGATCAGTTCGAGCAGGCGTGTGGCGTCGAAGCCGCGCTCGATGAAGATGGCAGCCCCCACCATCACCGCCGAGGTGCAGTGGCAGTTGAGCTGTGCGGTGTGGAACATCGGCATCACGGCAACGAAGCGGTCGTCGGAGCGGAACTGGGCCTCAAGGGCCATCGTCAACGACTCGAGGTACACGGCGGTGTGGCTGCCCACGACGCCCTTGGGAAACGCGGTGGTGCCGCTGGTGTAGAGATAGCTGAGGGCATCGCGGTCCTCCACGAGGCACGCCGGTTCCTCGTCGGTCCCTCGTGCCGACAGCTCGGCGAAGGTGAGCTCGTTCGGGTCCGTGGCTGGGGCTTGCTGCCCACTGCCGAGCCCCGGAGCCACGATCACGTCGACGACTTCCTGAACCTCGGCTATGGCAGGCAGCATGACGGCTCGCAGCTGTGCCTCCACGACTATGCCGCGGGCTTCTGAATGACGAAGCACATAGGCGATCTCCGGTGAGCGCCAGCCGAGGTTGATCGGCACGCAGACGACTCCCAGTTTGGCGCACGCGTAGTAGGTCACGAGGAACTCAAGGCTGTTGCCACTTGCCAGAGCGAGGGCATCCCCGCGCTGATATCCCAGGGAGGCGAGGCCGCCCGCTACCTGGTTGACCCAGGTGTTCAGCTCAGGGTAGGTGAGCCGCCGGGCATGGTCGGCGAGCGCCAGTGACCTCGGGTACCGGGCGGCAGCCCGGGTGAGGCTGTCGCCGACGTTCACCCGGTGGATGAGGTTGTTCTCGACCTCGGTGATGGGCATTGAGTCCTCCTAGTACGAGCGGGGTAGTCCCAGTGAGTGCTGGGCAACGAAGTTGAGGACCATCTCGCGATTCACGGGCGCTATACGAAGGAGGCGGGCTAGACCCCAGTACGGCATCAGGCCGTACTCCGTCGTGACGCCGTTGCCGCCGTGGCACTGGATGGCCGCATCCAGGGCAGCAAGCGCGGCCTCTGCGGCGGCGTACTTCGCCATGTTGGAGGCCTCCCCCGCCGGCAGGTCGTGGTCGTGCAACCAGGCCGCCTTGGACGTCATGAGAGCGGCGAGCTCGACCTCGATCTTCGCTTTCGCCAGGGCATGGGAGACCCCTTGGTGGGCGCCGATGGGCTGGCCCCAGACCTCACGGGTCGAGGCGTATGCGGCGGCCTTCTGAAGCGCGTACCGTCCAAGACCCACGCACAGCGCGGCCCCGGTGATGCGCTCTGGATTGAGGCCCTGGAACACCTGTTTGAAGCCCTGACCTTCGGTGCCGATGAGGCGATCGGCACCGACTCGGACGTCATCAAGGAAGAGGGTGAACTGCTTCTCTGGAAGTGGGATTGAGACAGAGAGAGGTTGAACGACGAGCCCAGGCGCGTCGGTGTCGACGATGAAGAGCGACAACTGCGCGCGCCCGGTGGAGGCATCGGTCCCGGTCCTGGCGACGACGAGGATGGCATCCGCCTCGTCCACACCCGAGATGAAGTACTTCTGGCCCCGAAGGACGTAACCGTCCTCGTCGCGGCTTGCCGTGGTGGAGAGGTTGTGGGTGTTCGACCCGGCGTCCGGTTCGGTGATGGCAAAGACCATCTTGCCTTCGCCGCTGGCGAGGCGAGGTAGCCACCGAGCGCGTTGCTCGGGTGAGCCGTAGGTGGCGATCACCTCTCCGGAGATGGCACTTGAGACGAGCAGCAGAAGCAGCGGTGTCCCGTGTGCCGCGGACTCTTCGCAGACGATGGCCAGTTCCGTTAGCCCCGCACCACCGCCGCCGACGTCCTCGGGCAGGTTGATGCCGATGCACCCGTGAGCGCCCAGCTCGGCCCAAAGCTCAGGCGTTGGCTGGCGGGCCTCAGCTCTGGACGTGTAGTAGTCGGGTCCGAACCGGTCGGCTATCGCACCGACCGTCTTGCGCAGAGCAATGTGCTCCTCGGGTAGGTCGAAGTCCATGGCCACTCCTTACTCAGGTGCTCGAGATGGTGAAGTTAGTGTCAAGCAGCCGGATCGGCACATCCACGTGCCGCGACCGGAGATACTCCCCCAGGCCCTTGGCCTGTGGATCGGGCCGGGTGGAGGAGGCGACGCCCTCGCCGAGGAGGCCGATGATGACGAAATTGACGGCAAACAGGTTGGGCAGTTCGTACCGCCGGATCTCAAGGTTCGCCGCCTCGGGGAGCAGTCCCCGGAGGCGTTCGACCGTGAGGTAGTGACGCAACCATGAGTGTTCGTCCGGGCGCCGGGTCCAGAGCCCGACGTTGGCGTTGCCACCCTTGTCACCCGACCTGGCCGCGCAGATCCGGCCGAGCGGGATCCGTGTGGTCTCACCATTGGTCACAGCCGGTGGCTCCGGTGACGTGCCGGCGGGCGACGGTACGTCCGTCCTCGGCGCATGAGGCACCTCGCGCGATGTCCCGTTCGCCAGCACCACGCACTGCCGTACCTCGGCCGTCGGGACGAGCGTCGGCCAGTAGACGCCATACGATCTCTCCGCCGAGGGAGGAGTCGTGGTGTGGAAGCCGGCATACCCTCCCAGGGCAAGCTCCATCGTGGCGTTGGAGAACGCACGGCCCACCTTCTGTGGGTCCGGGTCCTTGACGCTGACACGCAGGTGAGCCGTCGCCAGCTCATTGGCCGGCGCGTCCTGCCGGTCAAAGCGCGTGAGTCGGACGTCGACCTCGGCGAAGCGGTCCTTGCCGCCGAGGATCTCGAAGAGCTCGCTCTCGGCCCACACCGCCTTGGCCTCGATGTCGAGGCCGGTGAGCACCAGCGTCATCGAGTTGCGGTAGCCGCCGAGGTAGTTGATCGCCACCTTGAGTCCCTCCGGCGGCGACGTTCCCCGGGTTCCGGTGATCCGGACCCGGTTTGGCGCCTGCTGGACGAGATGGATGGTGTCGAAGTGTGCGGTCACGTCCGGGTTGGCGTAGGCGGGCTCGGCGATCTCGTAGAGCAGCTGTGCCGTGACCGTACCCACCGAGACCAGTCCCCCGGTGTCGTGGTGTTTGGTGATGATGCTGCTGCCGTCGGCCTCGACCTCGGCGATGGGGAACCCGGGGTATCGCCGATCGGTGATCTCCTCCAGCCAGGAGTAGTTGCCCCCACTGGCCTGCGGTCCACACTCGATGACGTGGCCGGCAGCGACCGCACCGGCGAGCAAGTCGTAGTCGTCGCGATGCCAGTCGTGCCACCATGCAGCCGGCCCGACTACGAGGGCCGCATCGGTCACCCGCGGGCACACGACGATGTCTGCTCCGGCACGCAGCGCGTCCGCGATCGGCCATCCGCCGAGGTAGGCGTTCGCGGTCACTGGCGTGATCGCGGCGTCGGCGATGCTCTGGCCAGTGTCGAGGTTCGCAAGCGGGTTCCCGGCGGCGACTAGCTCATCGATGCGGGGCATGAGGTCGTCCCCCTCGATGTGCGCGATCTTGGGGGCCAGTCCCAGCTGGGCGGCAAGCTGGCCCAGGTCCTGGGCGAGCCCGGCGGGGTTGAGCCCGCCGGCGTTGGACACCACTCGTATGCCGCGGTCCATACAGGTGCCGAGCACCGCTTCCATCTGGGTGAGAAAGGTCCGGGCGTACCCGGCGCCCGGGTCCTTCTGCCGGGCTTTCCAGAGGATGAGCATCGTCAGTTCGGCGAGGTAGTCCCCGGTGAGGACGTCGATTGGTCCACCCTCGACCATCTCACGCGCGGCGCCGAGGCGGTCACCGTAGAAGCCGGAGCAGTTGGCGATGCGTACGGCACGCCGGCTCACGATGAGGCCTCGGTGCGAGGGAACTGTCCGGGCTCGCGGCCCGGGCCCGGCACGCCCGCGAAGGCCTGGGCGAGCCGGATCCATTCCTGCGCCACGGCCCCCGAGACCTGGAGTGCTGTGTCGTGGACATGGCGGCGTTGGGTGACCACGAGGCAGAAGTCCAAAGCAGGGCCCCTGACGACATCCTCGGCCTCCTGTGGTCCCCAAGTCCACAGGGCGCCGTCGTCTGCCATGAGCTCGACTCGCACCGCAGTCTCGGGAGCAGCAACTCCGCGCAGGGTGTGAGCGAAGGCGAAGGTGCTGACACCGAGGTGGGCAACGTGGCGCAGCCGCGCGGTGGGTGAGCGCGTGACGCCGAGAGCGTCGGCGATATCCTGGCCGTGCGCCCAGGTCTCCATGATCCGGGCGGTGATTGAGCTGGCGGCGCTCATGTCGGGGCCGTACCAGGGAAGCCGGACGCGAGGGTTCAGGTCAGAGAAGGTGTGCACCAGGTCGGTCCGGACGCTGCAGAACCACGCGAGGAGCTCGGCCGGCGGCATCTTGCGGTAGCGCTCGGCAACTTGGTCAGGGAAGTCGTCGCCGAGCGCGACCAGTTTGTCGGCCTCGACCCTGAACCGGGCCGGGTGCCGCACTGACATCGTGGCGCACTCGTCGAAATATGCCAGATGGCTTATCTGGTCCCGGATCGCCCAGCCCTGCGCCGGAGTCGCGCGATCCCACCCAGCCGAGTCGAGCCCGGAGACCATCTCGAGAACGACGTCAGTCTCGGCCCACAGATCCCTCAGCAGGTCCGGCAGCGATGCAGCCATCAGCGCCCCCTCCACGTCGGTCGCCGTCGGTCACGGAAGGCGGCCGGGCCTTCCTGTGCGTCCTGGCTGAGGTAGACGGGCTCCCAGATCCGTTCGGCCTCCTCGTATGCACGGGTCAGGGAATTCTCTGCGACGAGCCGCACGGTCTGTTTTGCGGCGAGAACCGAAAGCGGTGCGTTCGCGGCGATGCGCTCGGCGAGTCTCTGGGTCGCCTCGTGCAGGTCCGCCGCGGGCACAACTTCGTTGACCAGCCCGAGCGCGTGAGCGCGGGCTGCGTCCATGGGGTCGCCAGTGAGCAGAATCTGCATCGCGACGCGCGGGGGGATCAGCCACGGCAAGGGAGCAGCCCAGGGCGCCCCTCGCCCCACCTTGACCTCCGAGATCGCAAACGTGGCATTCTCGGAGGCGATGCACAGGTCGCAGTTCTGGGCAAGGAGGAAGCCACCGGCATACGCGATGCCGTTGACCGCGGCAATGGTGGGCTTTGGGACCTCAATGTTGCGGCCGAACTGCGGCAGGAAGTCCGGCGGGGGGACCCTCAACTCGGTGTCGGCCATCTCCTTCAGATCTCCGCCTGCGCAGAACGCGCGGTCGCCGGCTCCGGTGAGGATCAACACTTTGGCGGCGTCGTCGTCGTTGAACCGTCGTACGCCGGCGAACAGTCCTTCACGCACCTCGCTGTTGAGGGCGTTGCGTGCCTCGGGACGGTTGATCGTCAACCAGGCGACTGGGCCGCGCAGCTCGTAGGTCGTCGCCGTCACCGCTCCTCCTTGACCATCGCGAGGACCAGCCCGACGTCGGCGCTCTGGCCGACCTCGGGCTCGACCTCCTTGACCATCGCGAGAACCATTCCGACGTCGACGGTCTGGCCGACCTCGACGTTGACCTCCTCGACCGTGCCATCGTGCGGTGCGGGCACGGTGTGCTCCATCTTCATGGCCTCAAGGACAATGACCGGAGCACCCGCGGTGACGGTCGCGCCAAGTGCGACCGCAACCCTGACGACGGTGCCGGGCATGGGCGCGAGGAGCGACCCGGGAGCCTTCGTCGACCCCGGCTCCGGGAAGCGCGCGATGACCCCGAGGGTCGTGTGGCCGAGGGCACTGTCGACGTAGCGGACCTCGCCAGCGCGGTGGACCTGCACGACGTGGCGTATGCCGGCCACAGCGAGGTCGACTCGCTCGGGCGTGGCCTCGTGTAGCCGCACGTCCCGCAGCGGATCGTCGTTGACGGCTGCGTCCACCGCGTCCCGCGTGACGCGGTAGGTGACGCGAAGCACCTCGCCATGATGGTCGAGCTCGGTCCACTGGTGGCTGTTCGGCACGTTGCGCCAGCCGGAGGGAAGGGTCTGCAGCACGGGCGCGGCGTCCCTGCGGGCCGCCTGGTCTGCGAGAGCCACGGCCAAGGCATGCACCGGTGCGGCGTCCGGGTGCCGGGTCGAGGCCGTCAGAGCCGCGGGGTCGTGGCGGGTGAGGTACCCGGTGTCGATCTGGCCGGCTGCGAACTCGCCCTCACGCAAGATCGCCACGAGAAGTTCTCGGTTGGTCACCACTCCATGCAGCTGGGTCTCGGACAGCGCCCGCGCGAGCGTCCGTCGCGCGTCGTCGCGGGTGGGGCCGTGGGCGATGACCTTGGCGAGCATGGGGTCGTAGTGGACGCTCACCTCGCAGTTGTCGCTCACCCCTGAGTCGACCCGTATGCCTGGCAGCTCGGGGACGCGGAAGCGGTGGACCGTGCCGGTGGCTGGCAGGAAGCCCGCGGCGACGTCCTCGGCGTACAGTCGCGCCTCGATCGCGTGACCAGACAGGCGTGCGTCAAGCACGTGCGACGGCAGCGGCTGGCCCTCAGCGACGAGCAGCTGCAGGCGTACGAGGTCCAGGCCTGTTACGAGTTCGGTAACTGGATGCTCGACCTGGAGCCGGGTGTTGACCTCAAGAAAGAAGAACCGTCCATCAGCGCCCATGACGAACTCGACGGTTCCCGCACCCACATAGCCGATTGTTCTGGCGGCAGCGACGGCCGCCGAGCCAAGTTGAGCGCGGAGTGCGTCGTCGACGGCGGGCGAGGGCGCCTCCTCGATGATCTTCTGGTAGCGGCGTTGGATCGAGCACTCGCGCTCGAAGAGGTGGACCGCGTTGCCGTGGCTGTCGGCGAAGATCTGGACCTCGATGTGGCGCGGCGACTCGAGGTAGTGCTCGAGGAAGACCGTGCCGTTGCCGAAAGCCGACGCTGCTTCACGACCCGCGGCCGAAACCGCGTCAAGCAGTTGTGAGGAGTCTCGGACGATCCGCATGCCCCGCCCGCCACCGCCGAACGCCGCCTTGACCAGGACCGGGTAGCCCACCTCTGAGTTGGCGCGGTCCGGCAGATCGGACGGCACCGGCGAGCCGTCGTCGATGGTGATACCTGGGAGAACGGGCACGCCGGCCGCCGCCATGAGTACCTTGGCTGCGATCTTGGAGCCCATGGCCGCAATCGCCGCCGGCGGTGGCCCAACGAAGATCAGGCCCGCGTCGCCGCAGGCCGCGGCGAACCCGGCGTTCTCGGAGAGGAACCCATAGCCGGGGTGGATGGAATCGACCCCGGTCCGCAATGCGGCCTCGATGATCAGGTCACCACGCAGATAGGTCTCGGCTGCGCTATTGCCGGCAAGGGCAACGGCTTCATCGGCGTCGCGAACGAAGGGTGCCGATGCGTCAGCTTCGGAGAAGACGGCGACCGTGGTGATGTCAAGCGAGCGCGCGGTCCGCATGATGCGAGAGGCGATCTCGCCGCGGTTGGCGATGAGGAGCTTGCGAATGGTCGTCACGGTAGGTTCCTCACATCCGGAAGACGCCGAAACCACGGCGTCCCTGCACGACTTGGGAGTGTGCGGCCGATAGCGAGAGGCCGAGCACGGTTCGCGTGTCGCGAGGGTCGATGACGCCGTCATCGTAGAGTCGCGCCGTGACGAAGAAGGCATGTGCCTCGCGCTCGATCTGTTCCTCGATCGCGAGCCGTTGCGCTCCATCGGCCGCCTCGTCGAACTGGCGGCCGCCGGCCTCGGCCGACTGTCGCGCGACGATGGAGAGCACCCCAGCCAGCTGTTGGGCGCCCATCACCGCGAGCTTGGCGTTGGCCCAGGCGAACATGAATCGCGGGTCATAGGCCCTACCCGACATGCCGTAGTTGCCGGCTCCGAACGAGGCCCCGATGTTGATGGTGATGTGGGGGACGGTGCTGTTGGTGACGGCGTTGATCATCTTCGCCCCATCCTTGATGATCCCGCCCTGCTCATACGTCGTCCCAACCATGTAACCCGTGGTGTTGTGCAGGAAGATCAACGGGGTGCTCGACTGGTTTGCCAGGAGGATGAACTCGCAGGCCTTCTTGGCCTCCTCGCTGAAGAGCACCCCCCGGGCGTTCGCCAGGATCCCTACCGGGAAGCCGTGTATCGAGGCCCAACCGGTGACAAGGCTCGTGCCGTACAACGACTTGTACTCTCCGAAGCGCGACCCGTCCACCACTCTGGCCAGCACCTCGTGGGGGTCGACTGGGACTCGGAAGTCCCCCGAGGCCACGGAAAGCAGCTCCTGGGGGTCGTAGAGCGGCGGGTTCGCAGGAGCCGTGGGCCCGGGTCCCAGCTTGCCCCAGTTGAGCTCGGAGACGATCTGCCGCCCGATCCGGATGCAGTCGAGTTCATCGACCGCGAAGTGATCCGAGAGCCCTGAGACCCGCGAGTGCATGTCTGCGCCCCCGAGGGCTTCGCCGTCGGCAACTTCCCCCGTGGCCATCTTGACGAGCGGGGGGCCGCCGAGGAACACCTTCGCGTGGCCGGCGACAAGCACGGCGTAGTCGCACATACCCGGAACATAGGCCCCGCCCGCGGTCGAGTTGCCGAACACGAGCGCGATGGTCGGTATACCCATGGCCGAGAGCTCGGTCAGGTCGTGGAAGATCCTGCCCGCCGGCACGAACAGTTCGGACTGGGTGGGCAGATCGGCACCACCAGACTCCACGAGGTTGATCACCGGGAGGCGGTTGGTCCGCGCTATCTCCAGAGCCCGCAAGATCTTGCGCAGCGTATAGGGGTTCATGGCACCCCCGCGAACGGTTGGGTCGTGTCCGATGATGACGCACTCGACGCCGGAGACGACTCCCACCCCGGTGAGAATGCTCGCACCGACAGTGAACTCCGTGCCCCAGGCCGCCAGGGCGGAGAGCTCGAGGAACGGCGAGTCCTGATCGAGCAGGAGCTCAAGGCGTTCCCTGACCAACAACCGCCCCCGGTCGTGGTGACGCTTCGCGTATTTCGAGCCGCCCCCAGCGCGCACCAGCTCGAGCTGCTCATCGAGTGCGGCCACCGCAGCCAGCTGGTCCTCGCGGTTGCGCACACAAGCCTGGCTCGACAGGTCCAGCTGGGATCTCAGGACCGGCACCAGAACCTCCTCATTGGAAGTATGAACGTTAATCGCGAGTAACTACTCATGTCAATCAGTGATCAAGTCCGAAGACTCCAGCACCAATCCGCCCGAATTGCGAACCCCTACCCAACCGCGCGCCGGACCGCTAGCGTCTAGTTAACCGATATTCGCTTCATCCTCAACCATGAGCAGGGTAACGATGAGCATTGATGTCACCAATCTCACCCATCGTCGTGCCGTCAATCGATGGGAGAGAGTGAGCGTCGGCGACGTCTTCGAGCGCCTGACCTGGAGCTACCCGGACAAGGAGGTCCTTATCGGCTGGACGGGCGCCTACGGGCACCAGGACCTGTCGCGACTGACCTACCGGCAGGCCGACCAGCTCGCGAATCAGGTTGCCCAAGGACTCCTGTCGCGTGGGCTCGAGAAGGGCGATCGCGTCCTGCTCGTGTGTGAGAACTCCGTGGACGCATACCTTTTCAAGATCGGCGCAGCCAAAGCCGGGCTCGTCGTCGTCCCCATCAACCCTTCCCTGGCGGCAGATGTGATCGGCCACCTCATCGCGCGGGTCAGACCGCGTTTCACGGTCGTTGACGCGGAGCTGTGGCCGCGGGTCGGACAACCGCTGCGCGCTGCGGGCGTCTCAGTCGACGTTACGATCACCATTGGCGGGGGACCGGTCAAGGACAGCCTCTCCTTCGCCGACTTCGTGCGGGACCAGCCCAAGACGGAGCCCGACGTCGAGATCCATGGCGACGACATCTGGGAGATCCTCTTCACGTCCGGCACCACGGCGCTTCCCAAGGGCGTGATGATCTCGCACTCGAGCACCATGTTCGCGGCCTACAGTTTCGCGTTGACGCTGACTCGCGGTGTTCACATCGAGTGCGACCTGAGGCTTGCTACCTTCCTGCCGATCATCTACCACTCCGGCGACCAGGTCTTCACGTTCCCCGCCTTCCTCGCCGGAGGAGTTCTGCTCATCGGCCGACGGCCGACGCCCGACGCGATCGCCGACGCCATCCGCGGCGAGCAGATCACCGCCTTGTGGAGCGGGTCACCTGCCATGGTCACGGCGCTGGCCGCCGAGCTGCGCGGCCGAGCGGGCGAGCACGGCGTGACCTCGCTGAAGGTTGTCGTCTACGGCTGGGCTGCCCTGGCGCCGGCAACCCTGAGCACGCTCAAAGAGATCTGCGGCCAGGATCTCGTCGTCGTCGCGATTTTCGGACAAACGGAGAGCATCTCGTGCCACAGGTTCTGGCCCGACAAGTGGTCGGACACCTACCAGAGCACGGCACCTCAGCAGAACAACGTGGGAGTCCCCAACCCGATGCTCGCCTCGGTCGTCATCGACGCCGCCGGGGAGAGCCTGGAGGGTCACGCCTGGGTGCCCGGCGAGGCCGTCTACCGCTCCCCCGCGATCACCGCTGGCTACTACCTTGACGAGGCCGCCACCACGGAAGCATTCCGGGACGGCTGGTTCCACTCCGGCGACAGCTGCGTCTACGACGAGAATGGGCTGCGGATCATGGTCGACCGGTTCAAAGACATCGTGAAGTCTGGGGGCGAGAACGTCTCCACGATCCGGGTCGAGTCCGTCATGGTGCAACACCCCGACGTAGCCAAGGCCGCAGTCATCGGTGTTCAAGACGACAGGTGGGGCGAGGCCGTCACTGCGATCGTCGTGCCGCGCGATGGGAGCTCCCCCTCCGAGAGCGACATCATCGCCTTCTGCCGGGGGCGACTGGCCGGATTCGAAACCCCCAAGGCGGTCATCTTTGTCGATGCGCTCCCCGAGACGGTCGGTGGCAAAGTCCTCAAGTACAAACTGCGCGAGGAGTATCGGTAGCAGACTCCGCACGTGGCCGCGTGGCTCTCAGAGCGACCTTGCGAAGCACTTCCCTTCCCGCACCTACGTTGGACCTGCTGACCTCCCGCCACCAGCACAACCTCGACACCCGTTGACGTGACCCATGTGAGCGTCAGAACAAACAACCCCAGATCGAGTACTGCGTTCAAGATGCGTCCGACGAAATCCCCCAGGCCTGCCTGGAGGGATCACGGTTGCTCCAGCGAACCTATGTCCACTCAAGAGGAGCGCCAAGAGCTGTCATGGCTGGTCCGGTTCGACAACGATCACGTGCAGCTGTCGTGGGCCGTGGACGCCCTCCACTCGTTCGAGCTCGATGTCGCTGGTCGCGCTGGGGCCACTGATCCAGGTCTGTGGGCGCCCGGGGTTGAGCAGTGCCACCGCTTGCGTGACGTCGGCCACGACTTGGTCGGCGCGGATGACACAGACGTGTCGATCTGGCACGAGGGTGACTGCTCTGCGGCCCTGTCCGGGACCGTGGTCGAGCACGATGGTGCCGGTTTCGGCGACGCCTACCGAAGCGGTGGTCACCACAGCGTCGAGGTCGTCGAGGGTCGCAGCCGACAGATCTTCGTCCGCAATCCATTGGCGATCTGCGGGCAGCAGCTCCGGCGGAAAGCCTTCTGGTACAAGAACGTCGGCTGCCCCGGACAAGGCCGCCGCCACCGTCGAAGGCACCTGTGCGGCCGTGCACCGCGTCACGACGGCCTGGTAGTCCGCAACCCGTTCAACGAAGTGGGCGACGACGTCGCCGGGGTGCTCGCGCACCGTATGTTCAGGCGTGGCCGGTTCCCGCTCGTCGGCGGGCGACACGTCCCGAAGTGCGTGCCGAACCCGTCGCAGGATCTCCTCGCGCGCGCTCACGACTGCGTCTTCCGGATTGGCGAGGTCTGCGGGTTCTCGCGGGTCGGCGGGGTCTGCGGAACGCGCCCGCCGTCGGTCGCCTTCCACCAGACACGAAACGACTGGCGCGGCGGGGATGGCAGGTCCCGTGCGTCCGTCCACAGCGAGGCCGGCCAAGGCAGGCGGCCGATCGCCGGACGTCCACCGGGCAGTCTGCGGCGACCCACCACCCCGGTCAGCAGTCCTGACAGACCCGCTGCGCGCTCCGCGAGCGCCAGCCGGCCGGACTTGGCAAACGCCCAGGCGGCCCCCTTCATGGCCAGGTCCTTCCCCTTGGGGACCTGCCCGCGGTGGGCATCGACGACCTCGGCTCGCAGCTGGACCAGAATCTCGGGGATGTCGATGCGTACCGGGCAGACGTCGACGCAGGCACCGCACAGGCTCGAGGCATATGGCAGTGCATCGGTGGCCGCGTCCTTGCCGACGCCGCGCAGCATCGGAGTGATGATGGCGCCGATCGGCCCGGGGTAGACCGAGCCGTAGGCGTGGCCGCCGACCCGCTCGTAGACCGGGCACACATTGAGGCAGGCCGAGCATCGGATGCAGCGCAGCGCCTGACGACCTACATCGTTGGCCAGGACATTGGTTCGCCCGTTGTCCAGGAGCACGACGTGCATCTCCTGCGGGCCGTCACCAGGGGTGACGCCCGACCAGGTGGAGGTGTAGGGGTTCATCCGCTCGCCCGTGCTGGAGCGCGGAAGCAGACGCAGGAACACGTCGAGATCGGACCAGGTGGGCACGAGCTTCTCGATGCCGACGACACTGACCAGCACCTCCGGCAGGGTCAGGCACATCCGCCCGTTGCCCTCGCTCTCGACGATGACCAGGGTGCCCGAGTCGGCGACCGCGAAGTTGGCCCCGGATACGGCGACCTTTGCCCGCAGGAACTTCTCCCGCAGGTGGGCGCGGGCAGCAGCCGCCAAGGCCGCTGGCTCGTCAGTCAGGTCGCCAGGCGCGGGCCGGCCGACAGCCGCCATCGAACGCAGGAATATCTGGCGGATCTCGGCACGGTTGCGATGGATTGCCGGCACCAGAATGTGGCTGGGCAGATCATCGCCCAGCTGGACGATGAGCTCGGCGAGGTCTGTCTCCCACGCGGCGATGCCCACAGCCTCCAGCGCCTCGTTGAGCCCTATCTCCTGAGTGGTCATCGACTTGACCTTGACCACCTCGTCGACGCCGTGGTCCTTGGCAATCTTCGCCACGATCGCGCAGGCCTGCTCCGCGTCGCCGGCCCAGTGCACGGACACCCCCCGGGACTGCAGAGACTCCTCGAGCTGCAGGAGGTAGTGGTCGAGGCGGCCCAGGGTTCGGTCCTTGATCTGGGCCCCGGCCAAGCGGAGCTCTTCCCAGTCGTCGACCTCGGCCACGACCGCCGCGCGCTTGTCGCGGATCGTGCGCGTCGCGTGCGCCAGGTTCTGGCGCAGCTGCGTGTCGCCCAGCGCGGCGCGGGCCGCCTCGGGGAAGGGCGGCATGCCGACGAAAGTGGCACTCATTGGACGTCCTCCGTACTGGCGAGAATCTCGGCCAGGTGCATGACCCTGACTCCCGCGCGCTGGCGCGACAGGACGCCACCGATGTGCATGAGACAGGAGTTGTCGCCGGCGACCAGCACCTCCGCCCCCGTGTTGCGGACGTTTCGCGCCTTGTCGCCGCCCATCGCGACCGAGGTGTCTGGGTTCTTCACGGCGAAGGTGCCGCCGAAGCCGCAGCACTCCTCGGCGCCGGGCAGATCGATCAGGTGCAACCCGCGGACATTCTGCAGGAGCCGGAGCGGGCGGTCGCCGACGCCGAGCATTCGAAGCGAATGGCAGGTCGGGTGATAGGTGACCTTGTGCGGGAAGTAGGCGCCCACGTCCTCGACACCCAGGACGTCGACAAGGAACTCGCTGAGCTCGTGGACCTTCGGGGCTGTCGCCGCAACGGCCGCTGCCAGAGCCGGATCACCGGATCGACGGGCCACCAGGGCATGTTGGTTACGGGCGGATCCGGCGCACGAGCCGGATGGGGTCACGATCGCGTCGTACCCCGCGAAGGCATCGACGAAGTTGGCGACGATCGGCACCGCTTCATCGAGGTAGCCGGTGTTGACCATCGGCTGGGCGCAACAGGTCTGGGCGACAGGGAACTCCACGTCGACCCCCAGCCGCTTCAACAGCCGAACAACCGCCTGACCGGTCTCGGGGAACATCGCATCGTTCAGGCACGTGATCATGAGTGCAACCCTCATCGCTGCCCCCCGAATATGCGTGTCTCGGCTGACTGCCAGTCGGCGCCCCGGCCCGCAGGCTCGTAACGGCGCACCTGGTGTGTACCGGCCACCAGGGCGCGCATCGCCTCCAGGTCGGGCAATGGCGCTCCAAGGGTTCGGGCCTGCACCAGGACGTTCCCCAGCGCCGACGCCTCGACGGGGCCGGCAAGCACCGGCAGTCCGCAGGCGTCCGCGGTGAGCTGGCAGAGGAGCTCGTTGCGTGAGCCACCCCCGACGATGTGGACCACATCAACCTCCATCCCTGAGAGCTCCTGAGCCGCCCTGACGGTCCGACGATATGCCAGGGCGAGGCTCTCCATGATGGCCCTCACCATCTCCACACGTCCGGCGGGGTTTGCCTGGCCGCTGGCTCGGCACGCCAGGACCACCCGCTCGGACATGGCTCCGGGAGCCAGGAACCCCGGTGCGTCCAGGTCGACCAGCGAGATGAAGGCAGGTGCGTGCGAGGCCTGTCGCAATAGCTCAGCCAAGTCTGGGGCGCCGCCGTCAGTGGCCCACTCACGCAGGCATTCCTGCAGGATCCACAGCCCCATGACGTTGCGCAGAAAGCGGATTCGCCCGTCGACACCACCCTCGTTGGTGAAGTTGGCCTGCTGCGCCGCGCGGGTAAGGACCGGTGCATCCAGCTCGACGCCGACCAGGGACCAGGTGCCCGACGAGATGTAGGCGAAGCGTCCACCCGGAGCCGCAGGGATGGCCACCACAGATGAAGCGGTGTCGTGGGAACCGACCGCAACCACCGGGATCGTCGATCGCAGGCCGAGGTCGGCTGCAACGTCGGGGAGCAGATTGCCGACGATGTCCCCTGCCTCTCGCAGCGGAGGCAGGATGCGGTTTGGTATGCCAACCCGCTCGGCAAGGTCCGTGGCCCACGTCCGGGCGCGGACGTCATACAGCTGGGTGGTTGAGGCGTTCGTCGCCTCGGCGCCGACCTGACCCGTGAGCCAGTAGCCGAGAAGATCGGGGATCAGCAGCAACCGGTCAGCGGCCACGAACTGCTCAGTACCCAACGCGGACACGAGTTGGTAGATGGTGTTGAAGGGAAGCTGCTGCAGCCCGGTGACGGCATAGAGCTCGTCCGCCGATACTGTCTTCAGGACGCACTCCAGGACACCTGCCGTGCGATTGTCGCGGTAGTGAACCGGGTTGCCCAACAATGCCCCCGAGGCGTCGAGCAGGCCGTAGTCGATGGCCCAGGAGTCGATGCCGATCCCGGCCAGATCGTGCTCGCGGGCGGCGATGGAGAGCCCGTGCAGGACCTCGCGGTATAGCCCGAGTACGTCCCAGTGCAGGGTTGGCCCGATCCTCACGGGTCCGTTGACGAACCGGTGCACCTCCAGCAGGTCCAGGGAGCCCGTGCCGACCCTGCCGGCCATGACGCGGCCGCTGGACGCGCCCAGGTCAACGGCCGCCACGGTCAGGTCAGCGCTCATCAGGACTCCGGTCTCGGTCGGGTTTGGGGGCCAGGCGCGCAGCGGATTCAGACCCGTACGACGTTCAGCTGAAGGCCCAGCAGGTCTGCTACTGCTTCAAGCTCGGCGATCCGGTGTCCGGTCCCCAGGGCCCAGTGGTGTGCGACACCGCTGGCCGACCAGGCGTCGGTCCACTCCCCGGGGTCGCAGCCGAAGTCGACTCGGGAGGTGGTGTTCCCGATGGCCAGCAACGGCCCTGGCACGACATGTCCCTCGGACGCGATCATGGAGAAGGTGCCGTCGCGTAGCTGGCCGAGCCCGAATGTGGTGACCGGCCCATGGGCGACGTCGAACTCAACGGACACACCCCATCCGCGTTTCCCGTGGTAGACGCCGAGTCCGCGCAACAGCGGTTTGGTCGAGCTGATGGCGAGGTGCGCCGGTCCGTCGTGGCCCATCTCGACGATGTTGTCGTGGAAGTTCAGTGCCTGTAGCTCGGTGAACGAGCCACCCGCGCCGATGCGGTCCATCACGAGCATGGCCAAAGAGGTGCGTAGCTCGTACTCACCACACGTCGGGATTCCACGCGCGGTGAGCAGCGAGGCGCCGAGGATCATTCCGGCTCCAACCCGCTCGTGGGTCTCCCCGTCCAGACCGCGGTGGTAATAGGCCAGGCTGTTGAGGTCGAAGTCCTCGACGAGGCGGTCCATTGCCACCGAAACCGTTGCACCCCAACGGAAATCGTCCTCGACCACGGAGTCGTCCAGGGTGAAGACACTTCGGGCTAGCGCCATACGTTCGTCGGTCTGCTTGTTCGTGACCTGCTCGACCCGCACCCGCAGGTCGTCGATCTCGAGGATCTCGACGTGTCCGCCGAGCTGGGCGGAGACCAGGGTCGGGTCTGATGAGACGTCCATCATCCCGGGATAGAGATGACCCAGCAGACCGTGCCGGCCGTGACGAAACGCCGCACGAACACCCGCGGCCTTGACCCAGCGCTCGATCCGGCCCCAGGCGCGATCGTCCTCGAGATAGCCCGAGACCGAACGGAAGTCCACCCCGCAACGTTCGAACGCGTTGGCCATCTCCGGGAGCGGACACGCGCCACAGTAGGCCAGCCACCCGCCGGTGTCGAAGGTGGCGTGATCCATCGACTCCGTCGGCTGCAGGTTCAGCAGCAGCACAGGTGCGCCGCTGCGCTGTGCGACCGGCACCAGCATCGTGGCCGTCATGTATGTCGTCAGGAAGCCGATGATCAGGTCACAGTCGGCCAGGCGCAGTTTCTCTGCTGTGGCGGCGCCCTCGCGGGCGTCCGAGATGAAGCCGACGTCAACGACCTCGCAGTCCAGGCCCGAGAGACGTTCGCAGACCCGGCGGGCCGAGTTCTGCAGCGCTGGCAGCAGCCCGGGGAACTGCGGCCAGTAGGCGCCGAGGCCGCCTGCCACCAGGCCGATCCGGGTCTTGGGTGGGTTGATCCGTGGGAGGACACCCTCGGCCACGTCGCAGGAGGCCATCAGCGTAGGAATGCTGCGGCGACGCCGGCATCGACGGGGATGTGTAGTCCGGTGGTCTGGGACAGGTCGCCGGCGGTCAGGGCGAAGACTGCGGCTGCGACGTGCTCGGGGAGGACCTCGCGTTTGAGCAGGGTCCGCTGGGCGTAGTAGGCACCGAGTTCTTCTTCGGGCACCCCGTAGACAGCGGCGCGCTTGGCGCCCCATCCGCCGGCGAAGATACCCGAGCCGCGGACGACGCCGTCGGGGTTGATGCCGTTCACCCGAATCCCATGTTCCCCGAGCTCGGCCGCCAGCAGCCGGACCTGGTGCGCCTGGTCGGCCTTGGCTGCGCCGTAGGCCACGTTGTTGGGACCGGCGAAGACGGCGTTCTTGGAGGAGATGTAGATGATGTCCCCACCAAGGCCCTGGTCGATCATCGTCCTGGCCGCAGCACGCGAGACGAGGAACGAACCCTTGGCCATGACGTCGTGCTGCAGGTCCCAGTCCTGTTCGGTGGTGTCCAGCAACGGCTTGGAGATGGACAGGCCTGCGTTGTTCACCACGAGGTCTACCCCGCCGAAAGCCAACGCCGCCGCGTCGAACGCAGCCTGCACACCCGCAGCGTCGGTGACGTCAACGGTCACGGCAACTGCCCTGTCTGTGTTGCCGATTCCTTGCGCGACGGACGTCGCCTTGTCGGCATCCAAATCGGCGATCACCACGGCGGCGCCCTCTGCTGCCAGACGCTGCGCAATGGCCCTGCCGATTCCGGAGCCGGCGCCTGTCACGAGGGCAACCCTGGTCGCGAGCGGCTTGGGCTTGGGCAGCCGGGCGAGCTTGGCCTCCTCGAGGGCCCAGTACTCGATCCGGAACTTCTCGGACTCATCGATCGGGGTGTAGGCCGAGACCGCCTCGGCGCCGGCCATGACGTTGATGGCGTTGATGTAGAACTCGCTGGCGACACGGGCGGTCTGCTTGTCCTTGCCGAAGGAGAACATGCCGACTCCGGGGATGAGCACGATCGCCGGGTCGGCGCCGCGCATCGGTGGGCTGTCGGGGGTGGCGTGGCGCTCGTAGTAGGCCGCGTACTCCTGACGGTACGCAGTGTGCAGCGCGCGTAGTCGGGCCACGATCTGTTCCACCGGCGCACCGGCCGGCAGGTCGACGACCAGCGGGCGGACCTTGGTGCGCAGGAAGTGATCCGGGCAGGACGTGCCCAGGGCAGCCAAGGAGGCGAGCTTCTCCCGTGAGCAGAAGTCCAAGACCACGTCGGAGTCCGAGTAGTGCCCGACCTGCGGGTGGTCGGTGGAGGCCAGGCCGCGGATCACCGGCGCGAGGGCGGCGGCGCGGGCGCGCCGTTCGGCCTGGGGCAGAGCCTCGAACCCAGGAACTACGGCCCCGAACGGCTCGGGCTTGCCGCGCCTTGCCAGGAAGGCTTGGGCTGCGGCGATGATCTCCAGTGAGTTCGCCTCGCACTGATCGGAGGTCTGCGCCCATGCGGTGATGCCGTGCCCGCCCAGGATGACGCCGATCGCTTGGGGGTTGCTGTTCTTGATCGCTGCGATGTCGAGGCCGAGCTGGAAGCCCGGGCGCCGCCAGGGCACCCACAGAACCCGGTCGCCGAAGCACTCCTTGGTCAGGGCCTCGCCATCCTTGGCTGTAGCCAGGGCGATGCCCGAGTCCGGGTGCAGGTGGTCGACGTGCGGGGCATCGACCAGGCCATGCATCGCCGTGTCGATCGAGGGAGCCGCGCCGCCCTTGCCGTGCAGGCAGTAGTCGAACGCGGCAACCATCTCGTCCTCGCGCTCCAGCCCGGGATAGACATCGACCAGGGCGCGCAGCCGGTCCAGGCGCAGCACGGCCAGGCCCGACTCGGTCAACGTCCCCAAGTCGCCACCAGAGCCCTTGACCCACATGAGCTCGATCTGCTGCTGGGTCACCGGGTCGCTCACGGCACCCTTGGCGGAGGTGTTACCCCCGGCATAGTTGGTGTTACGGGGGTCGGCGCCCAGGCGGTTGCTGCGGGCGACGAGGTCAGCAGCGGGTCTCATTGTCATGTCAGGGATCTCATTCGTGGTCGTGGGTGTGGTCGTGGTTGCCTACTGCGTTGTGGGTGGTCACGCGCCCCACCCGGCCTGTTGGCCGTCGGCGCGTTCGGCGATGATCCGCTCTGCGTAGCCGCTGCGGTGGTACGCCGCGACGGGGTCAGGGTCCAGGCCCTGCTCGGTGCGCAGGTCGGCCAGCATCGGGCGGACGTCGGTGTTGAACGCGTCCATCACCACCGCGTTAGCGGCAAGGACATCACCGCTGTTCTGCACCGCGGCCAGGGCGTCCCGGTCAACCAGCAGCGCCTTGGCGGTCGCTTCCTGGACGTTCATGATCGAGCGGATGATCGCCGGGATCTTCGCCTCGATGTTGTGGCACTGATCAAGCATGAAGGCGATCCCGGCGGCCGGGTCCAGGGCGCCGGCCCGGACGATCTCGTACATGATCCGGAACAGCTGGAACGGGTCGGCGGCGCCCACCATCAGGTCGTCGTCGGCGTAGAAACGCGAGTTGAAGTCGAACGCGCCCAGCTTCCCGGCACGCAGCAGGAACGCCACGATGAACTCGATGTTGGTGCCCGGGGCGTGATGGCCGGTGTCGATACACACGCTGGCCCGCTCGCCCAGCTCCATACAGTGCGCGTACGACGTGCCCCAGTCAGGGACGTCCGTGGCGTAGAACGCGGGCTCGAAGAACTTGTACTCCAACAACATCCGTTGATGCGTGCCGAGGCGGGCGTACGTCTCGCCCAGCGCCGCCGAGAGCCGGTCCTGGCGGTCCCGCAGGTCGTCCTGACCGGGATAGTTCAGCCCGTCGGCGAACCACAGCTTCAGGTCGCGGGACCCGGTCTGGTCCATGATGTCGATGCACTCCAGCAAGTGGTCGGTGGCCTTGCGGCGCACCCTGCGATCCGGGTGGGTCACGCTGCCAAGCTTGTAGTCATCATCCTGGAAGACATTGCTGTTGATCGTCCCCAGGCGTATCCCGAGCTGCTTGGCGTGATCGGCCAGAGCCGAGTAGTCCTCCACCCGGTCCCACGGGATATGCAACGCCACACTCGGGGCGGCGCCAGTGAACCGGTGCACCGTCGCAGCATCCTCGATCTTCTCCTGCGGGGTCCGCGGGACCCCCTGCTGGGCGAACACCTTGAACCGGGTCCCGGAGTTGCCGAAGGCCCACGAAGGGGTCTCGATCTCCTGCGAACGCAGAGCCTTCTTGACGGCCGCCAGATTCGGCATCTGAATCACTTCTCTCTCTTAAGCGCCGTGGCGGCGCGGTGCCGTAGCAGTTGATCCTCGAGGTGGAACACCTCGTCGAGCAGCAGGAACGACTCGTCCGGCGGACGGCCGTTGATGCCGGTGAAGAAGTCGGCCATCTCGGCCTGCCATCGCGCGTTGACATCCAGGGCTGACATCGCGGCCTGAGCGGCGCGCAGGTCGTCGGCCTCGACGTAACCGATCAGCAGGCCGTCGTCGCGAAGGAAGAGCGAGTAGTTGTGCCAACCGCTGTCATCCAGCGCCGTCAGCATGTCCGGCCACACCACCTGGTGGCGCTGCACGTACTCAGTCATGCAGTCCGGCCTGACCTGCAGGCAGAAGCAGTAACGCGCCATCGCGACCTCCGTGAGGTTGGCGGCCGGCCGGTCCAACGCGAGCCGGGGACCGGCCGGCCGAGCTCTATCGGCTCAGAAGTTGAACTTGTCGATGTTCGCGAGGTTGAAGACCGTCGGCGGGCCAAGCACGACCGACGGTCCGGTCGTGGCAGACGGCGCGAGAACGGTGTAGCTGCCGAGTTTGCCGGCGTCGAACTTCGACCCGGCCTGCAGGCTCGCGCTGCCCGAGGCGAGTCCCGCCGCCGCGTGGCCGGCGAGGTAGCCCAGGTTGTCCGGGTTCCACAGCTCGAACTCCTTGACCGTGCCGTCGTGCACGTAGGACTTCATCTGCGACGGAAGGCCCAGGCCGGTCAACGTCAGGTGGCTGAGCAGGCTCTTGTGCGTGCTGAGGTACTGCGCCGCCGTCGAGATACCGACCGTGGTCGGAGAGATGATGCCGCGCAGGGTCGGGTAGGCCGACAGCAGGCCCTGCAACACGGTGAGCGAGGTCGCCGGGTCGTCGTTGCCGTACACGGTGGTGACGAGCTTCATGTTCGGGTACTTCTTCAATTGCTGCTTCATGTACCCGATCCAGGCGTTCTGGTTCGTCGCGCTGGCTGCCGCAGACAGGATCGCGATCTCCCCCTTGCTGCCGATCTCCTTGGCCAGCAGGTCGACCTGGGAGGTGCCGATCTTCTCGGTGTTGGCCTGGTTGATGAACAGGTGGCTCGGGCTGCTCCCGCAGGAGATGTCCGAGTCGAACGCGACGATCTTGATCCCGGCCTGGGCGGCTTGGTTCAACGACGGGCACAGCGCGGACGGGTCGTTGCCCGCGATGACGATCGCATCGGCGTGGGCCTGGATGGCGGCCTGGATGGACGGTATCTGCGCCGCAGCGGTGTCCGCAGTACCACTGCTGATGACCACCTTGCCCCCGAGTTCCTGCAGCGCCCGCTGGCCGCCCTGGTCGGCGATGACCTCGTACGGGTTCTGGGTGTCTTTCGGGATGAAGTAGACCGTTAGCCCCTTCTTGGCGGAGGTCGCGGTGGCTGCCGCGGTCGGGTTGGTCGTCGCCGACGTCCCCGAGCCACACGCGGCGAGCACCATGCCGACCAGTGTTACCGCCACAGCAAGTGTCACCTTGCGGGGCACGGAACTTAGTGTGTGCATGTTCTTCCATTTCTCAAGAGGTTGTGCTGGAGGTTCCAGTGAGTTGCGTGGGGTGGGCGCTTATACACGTCTTCGGGCTCGGTCGCGGATGTGCCGGATGGCCTCACCGCTGTTGGGGATGACCACGCTGATCAGCAGCAGGACGCCGATGACGATGTTCTGCACTTCGGGCTGGACGTTCATCTGCGTGAGGGCCTGTTGCAGAGCGCCGACGATGGCCACCGAGAGAACGACCCCGATGATGGTGCCGCGGCCACCGAAGATGGACACTCCCCCGAAGAGGACGATCGCGACGACGGTCAGCTCGAGTCCGGTGCCGGCGTCGTAGCTGACCGACGAATTCTTCAACGTGAGCAAGATCCCGGCGAAGGCACAGACGACGCCGGACACGACGTACAGCCAGATCTTGATGCGGTTGACCCGGATGCCGGCGAACTGCGCAGCCTCCGGCTGTAGGCCGATGGCGACGAGCGCGCGCCCGAGGGGCGTTGCGTGCAGGACGACGCCGGCGATGACGGCCATGGCGAGGAAGATTGCGGCGGAGTACGCCAGCTGCGTTCCGGGGATCGGGACGACGCCGATCTTCGTCAACGACAAGGGGAACCCGGTGATCGTGCGCGGCGCCAACAGGATCAGCGCGATGCCGCGGTACAGGGTCAGAGTGCCGATGGTGACGGCGATCGAGGGCAGCCCGACCTTGGCGACCAGCACGCCGTTGAGCGCCCCGCCGAGCGCCCCGACGACGAGCGCCGCGGCCATCGCCAACCAGATCGGCCATCCGTTGCTGAACAGCTCGCCCATGACGGCCCCGGACAGGCCGAGCATCGAGGCCACCGACAGGTCGATCTCGCCGGTCATGATGATCAGGGTGAGCGGTAGCGCCATGATGGCGATCTCGCCCATGTTCAGGCCGGTGTAGAAGAAGTTCGTCGGGTTCAGGAAGTTTGGCGTCTGGGAAGATCCGAAGATCAGGACGGCGATGAGCACGAGGACCAGTACGCTCTCCCATCGGAGCAGGCCCCGCCATGGTGCGCGCTGGCCGCTCTCGACGACCGTGTGGCTGTTGGTCACCGGTGGCCTTGTCGCCATGTCAGAGGTCACGGTGGGCTCCTTCGGCCGATCGCAGACTTCGTGTCACGCGCAGGCTCAGCCACCGGTCGAACGCGATGGCGGCCAACAGCAGGGCTCCGGCGATCGCTCCGTTCCAGAAGGAAGAGACCCTGGACGCGACGAGCGCCTGATTGATGGTGTTTAGCAGCACCGCTCCGAGCGCGGCACCTAGGACAGTGCCGCTGCCACCGAAGATGGCCACGCCGCCCACGACGACGGCGGCGATCACGGTGAGCTCGTAACCGCTGCCTCCAGAGACATCGATCTGCGCGTGCAGCGCGAGGAACAGCGCGCCGGCGAGCCCAGCGAGCGCGCCGCTGATCAGGAAGGCGGTGAATACCCTGCGTCCTGAGGGGATTCCAGCCAGCGCAGCCGCGTCGGGGTTGGACCCGATGGCGTACAGGTCCCGGCTCGACCGGAAGGACCGCATCGCGTAGCCGGCGGCCGCCACGACGACGGCGACGATGAGGGCCAGCCACGGGATTCCGAACAGGGTTTGGTATCCGACAGCGGTGAAGGCCGTCGGGATGCTGGCGGGATCGATCGTCGTGCCGTGGACGATGACACCGTCGACGCCGCGGACGATGTAGAGCATCGCCAGGGTCACCACCAGGCTCGGTACCCTCGCCACCGTCGTAACAAGCCCGTTGACCGCGCCGATCGCGGCGCCGACCGCGATGGCGATAACGATGCCGAGCAGCACCGGCATGCCGTGGTGGTGCTTGAAGAGATCACCGACGATATAGGCCGACAGGCCGACGACCGAGCCGACGGACAGGTCCACGTTGCGAGTGATGATCACGAGGGTCTCGCCGACGCCGAGCAGGGCGATCAACGCCGCACCGTTGAGCAGCTGCTGGATGCTGGCGACTTGTGCGAAGGCGTGATTGTTCAGTGTGGTGAGTCCGAAGACGACGAGGATCGCAAGGGCGATGCCGAGTTCGCGGGCACGCAGCAACGACTCCATCCTGCTCGCCGGGCGATCCGTCGGCGCGGGAGCGGGAGCGGTGATGACGCTCACGCGGCCACCTCCGGGGACTGCCCAGTTGCCGCACGCATGAGGGAGTCTTCGTCCGCCTCTGCACGCGTGAACTCGGCGGTGATGCGGCCCTCACGCAGCACCAGCACACGGTCGGCCATGCCGAGGACTTCGGGCAGTTCAGAGGAGATCATCAGCACGGCAAGGCCCTGGGCCACCAGCCGGTCGAGGATGCGGTGCACCTCAGCCTTGGTGCCGACGTCGATGCCGCGCGTGGGCTCGTCGATGATGAGCAGCGACGGGTTGCGCGCCAGCCACTTGCCGAGCACAACCTTCTGCTGGTTGCCACCTGACAGCGTCGAAACCGTGTTGCCCATCCGCGAGAACTTCAACTGCAGACGGCTGGCCCACGTCGTGGCCAACTCACGTTCACTCGAGCGCCGGATGAGGCCGAAGCGGCTCAGCCGGCCCAGCGAGGCGAGCGCGACGTTCTGGTCGATGCTCATGTCCATGACCAGGCCCTGCTGACGCCGGTCCTCGGGCACGAGGGCTACCCCGGCGTTCATCGCCGCGAGCGGCTGTCCGTTCGGCAATTCCGCGCCGTTCACCCGGACCGTACCCGAGGTCCGCCTATCGATGCCGAAGACCGCGCGGGCGACCTCGGTACGGCCCGCACCGACGAGACCGGCCAGGGCGACGATCTCCCCGCGCCGCACCTGGAACGAGATGTCGTCGAAGACGCCGCCGCGGCAGAGGTCCGCGACGTCCAGGACCACCTCACCCGGCTCAGTCACGGTCTTGGGGAACAGCGCGTCAAGGTCGCGGCCCACCATGGACCGGATGATGTCGTCGATGGTCACGTCCTCGATCGGTGCAGTGCGGATAGAGCGGCCGTCGCGCATGATCGTGACCCGCTGGCAGCTCGCGAAGGCCTCCTCCAGACGATGTGAGATGAACAGCACGGCCGCGCCCTGGGCGCGCAGCGTTCGGATCACCTCGAACAGCCGCTCCACCTCGACGTTCGTCAACGCAGCGGTCGGCTCGTCCATCACCAGGACCCTCGCGTTGAACGACAGCGCCTTGGCAATCTCCACGATCTGCTGGTCAGCGACCGACAGACCGCGCGCCACGCGCTCCGGGTCCAACTGCACACCGAGGCGCGTGAACACAGCGGTGGCCTCACGGTTCATCCCCGCGCGATCGATTCGCCGGCCGACGCCCAGCGGGTGCCGCCCCATGAAGATGTTCTCGGCGACGCTCAGGTCGGGGAACAACGTCGGCTCCTGATAGATGACCGAGACACCCGCCGCGCGAGATGCCGCCGGCCCCTTGAACACCACGGGTTCGCCATCCATCAGCAGCGCGCCACCGTCAGCCCCGTGCACGCCCGCGAGAATCTTCACCAGGGTCGACTTGCCGGCGCCGTTCTCGCCGAGCAGGGCGTGCGCCTCACCGGCGTACAGCGGGAACGAGACGCCCTGTACTGCCGCGACTGCCCCAAACGACTTGCTGACGTCACGAACCATCAACAGCGGTGTCGTGGACGACTGGGTCATCTGTTGCTCCTGAACTTGAAAGGTTTCAAATTAGCGATTGCTGGAGCATCAAATTAGCGATTGCTGGAGCATAGGGTGTGACCCATCAAGCCGTCAAGACCTCAGGAGGTCTGCCTATCTTGCACCACGACTTGCGGAGGCGCACACGTGTTGACGCGCTAGAGTTCAACCAGTTATTACGTTTCAAGACGGAGGCAGAGATGGCGGTCGTGGGTGCAGCAGATAACGCGCCTCAGGGCCATGGACGCCAGGACGCTACTGGAGTCTTGCCCACGACATCGGCCGTAGGGCGCTCCGGACGAAGCGCAGCGGGCGTCAAAGAGGTCGCAGCCGAGGCCGGTGTCTCGCTTGGCACGGTGTCCAACGTTCTGAACAGGCCGCACCTGGTGAGCGCGCCGACACGCACCCGCGTCGAGCAGGCGATGACCTCACTTCGATTTGTCCGCAACGACTCTGCCCGCCAACTGCGTGCAGGTACCAGCCACATCCTGGCCTACGTCATGCTCGACGCAGGCAACCCCTTCTTCACCGACGTCGCCCAGGGCATCGAGGAAGCGGCACAAGAAGCCGGCCTCTCACTGATCCTGTGCAACAGCAACCAAAGCGCCGACCGCGAGGCCGGCTATCTCGATCTCCTGGAAGAGCGACGCGTCCGTGGAGTTCTCATCACCCCCGTGAACCCCGACTGCGACCGCCTGCTGCAGCTGCCGCTGAGGGGAACCCCTCTGGTCGTGGTCGACCGGGCCACGGCCGGGCAGACACACTGCTCGGTTGCCGTCGACGATGTCCTGGGAGGCGACCTGGCCGCCACTCACCTGTTCGACCTCGGCCATGAGCACATCGCGTTCGTCGGCGGGCCTCCCAGCATCGGACAGGTCCGGGATCGCCTAGAAGGGGTCCAGGCGGCTGCGACCCGCGCCGGACGCCCCACCGGCAGCGTCATCCACATCGCCACCAACGCCCTGACCATCAACGAAGGCCGCAGCGCCGGCGAACGCATCGCGGGGATACCGGCCCGACACAGGCCCACCGCTGCCTTCTGTGCCAACGACATGCTGGCCCTGGGCCTACTGCAGCAGTGCGTCAGCCTGGGACTTCGGGTTCCGCAGGACATGGCCATCGTGGGCTACGACGACATCGAGTTCGCCGCAGCCGCAGCGGTGCCACTCACCTCAGTCCACCAGCCCCGCCGACTCCTGGGACGGCGCGCAACCGAGCTGCTGCTGGACGAGTACAACAACCCCGAACACAAGCATCAGCAGATCCTGTTCACCCCCGAACTCGTCGTTCGCGCATCCACCCACCGGCCATCACAGCAGGTCCAACGGTAGGGCCCTAGGAACGTCGGAAGCCCTCCGCATATCACCTCGAGCACAACCACTCAGCCGCCGTGCGGGCGGCTCCGCGAGATCAGCGCCGCCCGCAGCACCGAGATGTCGTCATGGCAATGCAGCGCCATGAACTGCTTCGGATAGCTGCACCCCAGACCAACCTCGTGGCGCGCCCACACCGTGTCACTCAGCGACAGTCAGCCGAGGTCGACCACCAGACGGCCCCGAACCGTACCGTTGAGCAGCGCATTGAACGCCTGTGGCAGCTCGTCGAGGCCGATGGTGCTCGTCATCCGGTCAAGGTGGTCGGGCCGCAGGTCGGTCGCCATCCGCGCCCAGAGCTGCTGGCGCAGGGCGTCGTCGAAGTATCCGGTGTTGATCCCCAGCAGGTTTACCGCGCGCAGGATGAACGGCAGCACCGAGGTGGGCAGCTCGTGACCACCGGCGTTGCCGAAGGCCGCGATGCTGCCCCCGCGCTGCATCGTACGGATCAGCCACGCGAGGGTCTGCCCACCCACGGAGTCGACGGCCCCGGCCCAGCGGGCGCTCTGCATGGGCTTGGGCGACGCCTCCGGCGCCGGCGCCTGCTCGACGGATGCCGCCCCGATCGAGGCCAGGTACGCGTCTGCGTCGAGCTGCCTGGTCAGGGCAACTGTCTGGTACCCCCGGCGAGCGAGCATGCCGATCGCCAGGCCGGCGACGCCGCCGGTCGCCCCGGTCACGGCCACCGGGCCCTGGCCGGGGCGCAGGCCATTGGACTGGAGACGGTGGATGGCCAGCGCCGCGGTCAGACCCCCGGTACCCAGGGCCATCGACTCCCACGGGGTCAGGCCCTCGGGCAAACGCACCACCCACGTCGACGGCACCCGCACCCACTGCGCGTAGCCGCCGTCGTGGTCCTCACTGAGCCCGAACCCGGTCACCAGGACCTGGTCGCCCGGCCGGTAGTCGGGGTCGGCCGAATCGACGACCTCACCCACCACGTCGATGCCACCGATGAGCGGGAAGCGGCGTACCACCTTGCCCCGACCCGTCGCAGCCAGCGCGTCCTTGTAGTTGACGCTGGAGTGCGAGGCGCGCAACAGCAGCTCGCCGGAGCCGATCCCGGTGACGGGAACCTCGGTGAGCTCCCCGTGACCGAGCCCGGCGTCCGCGACGATGCGCAGCGCCCGGCTGACCTGTGTGGTGCCCGCCATTGCACTCACCCGCGAAAGGCGCTGTGGCCGGTGACAGCCTGGCCGATGATCATCTGGTGCACCTCAGACGTGCCCTCGTACGTGAGCACCGACTCAAGGTTGTTTGCGTGTCGCATGACCGGGTACTCAAGCGTGATGCCGTTGGCGCCCAGCAGGGTCCGGCACTGACGCGCGATGGCGATCGACTCGCGCACGTTGTTGAGCTTGCCCAGGCTGACCTGCTCCGGCCGCAGCTTGTGCGCGTCCTTGAGCCTGCCCAGGTGCATCGCGAGCAGCATGCCGTTGCCCAGTGCCACGGTCATGTCCGCCAGCTTGAGCTGGGTCGCCTGATAGGCGGCCAGCGGCTTGTCGAAGATCTGACGCTCCTGCGTGTAGGCGATCGTCGTCTCGAGGCAGTCGCGCGCCGCGCCGAGCGCCCCAAAGAGGATGCCGAAGCGCGCCTCGTTCAGGCACGACAGCGGCCCCGCCAGCCCGCGCACATTCGGCAGCACCGCCGACTCGGGCAGACGTACACCCGACAGCACGAGCTCGGAGGTCACCGACGCGCGCAGTGACATCTTGCTGGTGATCTTCGGCGCCGAGAACCCCGGCGTGTCGGTCGGCACGACGAACCCGCGGATGCCGTCGTCGGTCTGCGCCCAGACGACCGCCACGTCGGCGATCGACCCGTTGGTGATCCACATCTTCGTGCCGTCGAGCACCCAGTCGGAGCCGTCCCGGCGGGCCCGCGTGCGCATGCCGGCCGGGTCCGACCCGAAGTCGGGCTCGGTCAGGCCGAAGCAGCCGATCGCGTCACCGGTCGCCATCCGGGGCAGCCACTCCTGCTTCTGCTCCTCCGAGCCGTGCTTCCAGATCGCGAACATCGCGAGCGATCCCTGCACCGACACGAGCGAGCGGATGCCGGAGTCGGCGGCCTCGAGCTCGACGCAGGCCAGGCCGTAGGCGGTGGCGCTGGTGCCGGCGCAGCCGTACCCCTGCAGGTGCATGCCGAGCAGGCCGAGGCTGCCGAGCTTCTTGGCCAGCTCGCGAGCGGGCACGGTGCCCGACTCGTACCACGCCGCGATGTGGGGGCGCACCGTGTCGTCCATCACCGCGCGGACGGTGTCGCGCATGGCGCGGTCGTCCTCGTCGATGAGCGCGTCGATGCCGTAGAGCTCGAGCGGGGCCTGTGCGGTCTTGGTCGCCATCGTGAATGGTCCTTTCAGAGGAAGGCGCTGATGCCGGTCTCGGCGCGCGCGATGAGTAGCTTCTGGATTTGGGAAGTGCCTTCGTAGAGCGTCATGACGCGGGCGTCACGCATGTACTTCTGGACCGGGTACTCGTCGACGTAGCCGTACCCACCGAAGGCCTGAATGGCGAGGTTCGCCGCCCGGACCGCGGCCTCGGACGCGAAGTACTTGGCCTTGGAGGCCTCGACGCCGAACGGCTCACCGCGCTCGATGAGGTCGGCGGCGCGCCACACGAGCAATCGGGCTGCATCCACGTCGACCGACATCTCGGCGATCATGTCCTGGATCATCTGGAAGGACGCTAGCTGCCGACCGAACTGCTTGCGCTCCTTCGAGTAGGCAACGGTTGCCTCGAGGCAGCCCTGGATGATGCCGACGCACCCCGCGCCCACCGACACCCGGCCCTTGTCGAGCGAGTGCATGGCGATGGTGAAGCCCTGCCCCTCCTCGCCGAGCCTAGCCGAGGCGGGGATGCGCACCCGGGTCAGGAAGATCTCGGACGTGGCCTGACCGCGCAGGCCGAGCTTGCCGTGGATCTCGCGGCGTTCGAACCCCGGCGTGCTCGTCGGCACCAGGAACGCCGAGACGCCCTTGGGGCCCGGCCCGCCGGTGCGGGCGAAGACAAGACAGACATCGGCCCAGGTGCCGTTCGTGATGAAAATCTTCTGGCCGTCGATGACGTAGTCGTCACCGTCTCGCCGGGCCCGGGTGTTCAGGTTCCCGGCATCCGAGCCGGTGTCGGGCTCGGTGAGCCCGAAGCAGCCCAGCGACTCACCCGTGGCGATCTTGCGCAGCCAGTCCTGCTTCTGCTCCTCCGTGCCGTAGCCGAGGATCGACTTGCCAACCAGGCCCATCGACACTGAGACGATGCCGCGCACCGAAGAGTCGGCCCGGCCGAGCTCTTCCATGCCGAGGCAGTACGTGATGTAGTCGCCGCCGACGCCGCCGTACTCCTCGGGGATCGTCAAGCCGAAGAAACCCAGCTCGGCCAGCTTCGGGATAATCGCCGTGTCCACCTGCTCGGCACGGTCCCAGGCCGCGCGATGGGGCACGACCTCGTTGTCGAGGAATTCGCGGGCCAGCGCCCGGAACGCCTGCTGCTCCTCGTTCAGGGACAGGTCCATCAGATCCCCTCCGCCGTCTTGTCGTGTTCCGCCGTGCTGTCATGCTCGTCCCTGGTGCCGTGCTCGTCGTAGCGGTACCAGCCGTGACCGGTCTTGCGGCCGAGGCGGCCGGACTCGACCCGCTCGGCGAGGCTGCGCTGGGGTTGGTCGCGCGGGTCGCCGGTGAGGTCGAAACGGGCCTTCTTCACGTGGTAGCCGATGTCGAGGCCGGTGAGGTCCATGAGCTCGAACGGCCCCATCGGGTAGCCGAGGGCGGTTCGGCAGGCCCGGTCGATGTCGGCGACATCGGCCACGCCGCCCTCGAGCAGTGAGATCGCCTCGTCGCGTACCGCGTAGAGGATGCGGTTGGCGACAAACCCTGGGATCTCCTTCTTGAGAACCACCGGCTCTTTGCCGATGCAGTGAACGAACGCCACCGCCGCGGCCTGTGTCTGCTCGCCCGTCGCGGGCCCGCGCACGACCTCCACGCAGCGCATGATCAGCGCCGGGTTGAAGAAGTGCAGGTTCACGAACTGGTCGGGGCGCCCGGTAGCATCGGCCAGTTGCGAGGGCATCAGGCTCGAGCAGTTGCTGGCCAGGATCGTGTGCGGCGGGCAGAGCCGGTCGAGGTCGGCGAACAGCCCCCGCTTCACGTCGAGCTTCTGGAGGACGGCTTCGATGACGAGGTCGGCGTCGACCACGGCGGTCGCCAGGTCGGTCGAGAACGTGAGACGCTCGAACGCCGACGCCCGCTGGTCATCGGTGAGCTTGCCCTTGTCCACCGAGCAAAAGGGTGCTGGGTGGCGAAGAGCAAGGCGCGACCGCCGTCGTGGTCGACGACGGAAGTCGATATCTCAGCCAAATCGGGATGCGGCAGGACCGGGTCGTGTATCAGCGGCCGAGCCTCCACCACGGTGTGGCCCTCCATCAAGGGGACGAAACTGTCAGCCCGCCAGACGGTCCCCCCACTGGAGCAGTTCTGGATATGACCGAACCATTCCTGCGCCGAGTCGGAGTCAAAGTTGGGGCCGACCCCGACGAAGTCGGGTCTGTCGCCGGCGAGCTGTCGCTCATGGAGTGTGATGACTCCAAGAAGGGCTCCTGAGGAATCCCGCCCAGTAGCGCCATTATGGCCATCGAGTATCACCCAGCGACCCAGATCGTCCAACCACGCCTCGGTCACCGCATGGCCGGTACCCATCCCGGTGTGGTAGCCGTCACGCAACAGAGCCAGAGATCGGGCCGGAATGCCGAC
>CABDZZ010000529.1_pt1 | contig 26445 bp, 27 predicted proteins | sample 3421991 | NCBI WGS metagenome assembly CABDZZ01 (sample SAMEA5534342, study PRJEB31848) | metagenome | biome: tundra; feature: field; material: soil | place: USA | collected 2013-05 | depth 0.45 m
GACCTTGAGGGCGTGGCACAGATGCTGTCGGACCTGCCCGACGGCTGGACCGCAGTCCAGGCCGTCGACCGTCTCCTGGGGAAGTGACGGAGAGGATTTTTCTCGCTCTGGAGCGGGCGACGGGAATCGAACCCGCGTTGTCAGTTTGGAAAGTTGGGTACTTCGGAGGGTATAACCCGGCGCAGGCCGCGGGCGACGTCGTACTCCCCGCCGCCCTCCCAGGCCCGGAAGGACCGGGCGGTGCGGATCCGCCCTTCACCGGGGGTCCAGGCGCAGCATCACCTCACCCAGAGACACCGCGTCGAAGCGGCACTGGGATGCGGGGCGGATGCTCAGGTCAGCCATGGTCAAGCTCCTTCGTCTGTCAGCGGGTCGGAGAGGTCGGGTAGGTCACAGCGGGTCGCGGTCGGCAACGTGCGGACCATGGCGACGGCCTCGGCCGTCAGAGCCTGGATGCCCGCGGAGTCGCCGGACTTCACGAGGTCGCGCGGCACCATCCAGGAACCACCGACGGCGGCGACGGCGGGGATGGAGAGGTACTCCGCAAGGTTCTTGGGGCCAACTCCGCCGGTGGGTACGAACCGGACGTCACCGAACGGGGCAGCGAGCGCCGTGATCGCCGCCGAGCCACCGGAGGTGCCGGCCGGGAAGAGTTTCACGGTGGTGATGCCGAGCTCGAGCGCGGCCTGGACCTCGGTCGCGGTGACCGCGCCCGGAAGCGCCAGCACACCTTTCTCTTGACAGCGTTCGACGACGGCCCGGGATAGGCCCGCTGAGACCACGAAACTGGCACCGGCCGCAACCGCCTGGTCGACTTGGGCGACGGTGAGCACGGTGCCCGCGCCGACGAGGATGTCGCCGCGAGCCGACATCGCACGGATGGAGTCCTGCGCGGCGGACGTGCGGAAAGTCACCTCCGCGACCGGCAGTCCCCCAGCGACCAGGGCGCCCGCCAGGGTATCGGCGTCGGCGGCGTCGTCGAGCACCACCACCGGAACCAGACGTGCCGCGCTCAGGGCTGACATGACGTCCATAGAGGAATCCATTTCGCTAGACACGATGATGAGGTCACTCTCAGGAACGATGCTCTGATATCGACGCCAGTGCGGCGGCGATCCTAGCGACCCATCAAGGTCGGTGCGTGAATCTGTTGACCGGCAGTTTTGGCTGCGTGGATCGGATCGTGCGCAGCGCCTCCTTCCGATCTCTCGTTGCGGAATCAGAGCCTCGACCAGACCCGTACAGTCCGCAACCTGGGCAGACGACGCGGGTCCACACGTGGCTGTCTTCCCTTGCGTTCACGCGATGGCGATGTGGCACAAGTCGGGCGATTGGTCGAGGCGGCTCGGCCCGGACGTGGAATGGAGGGCTCCCAGCCAAGCCCACAGCAAATTCATCTGATGAACAGGGTATCCAACTGATACGATCCAGGGAACATGTCGGTCAATCTGTGTTCAGAGAGGCTTCTGGATCAGATGATTCCGCAAGGCTGGCAAGTATCGATGATGGAGGCTGCGGGTTGTTCAATCGAGAGAGTGCCGACGGTGAACGGCGCGACGTTGCGTCTGGCGACAGGACGATGCCGGTCCATCAGGTGCCGCACCGTGACGTTGGTCTGACCGAGCTCGGTCTCGGGGCGGCGCAGTTCGGCAACCTCTACCGCGAGACCACCGAGGAAGAGGCAGCAGGAGCCCTCGACGCCGCATGGCGCGCGGGCATCAGATACTTCGATACCGCACCGCACTACGGTCTTGGCCTGTCTGAGCGCAGGCTTGGCCGGCTTCTGGGCGACAGGCCGCGGGACGAGTTCGTCATTTCGACCAAGGTCGGTCGGTTGCTTGTGCCGAATCCAGACGGCGTCGGGCGAGACACCGAGGGATTCGATGTACCTGCGACCACGCGCCGCGTGAGGGACTTCAGCCGCGACGGCGTGCTCCGCTCGGTCGAGGAGAGCCTGAGCAGACTGGGCCTCGACCGGGTCGACATTCTCTATCTGCACGATCCGGACGAGTACTGGGAGCAGGCATCGAAGGAGGCCGTTCCCGCGCTCGTCGGGTTGCGCGACCAGGGTGTCATCGGTGCGTTCGGCGTCGGTATGAACCAGGCGGAAATGCCCGCACAGTTCATCCGCGAGTGCGACATCGATCTGGTCATGCTCGCCGGCCGATACACGCTGCTGGAGCAGGGGGCGCTCGCCGACCTCCTGCCGCTTGCCGAGGAACGCGGCGTTGGCGTCGTCATCGCCGGGGCATATAACTCGGGGCTGTTGGCTCAGAACCGACCTTCGCCGAACGCGATGTACGACTACGAAACTGCCCCCGGTGATCTCGTAGCGCCCGCGCACCGGATAGCCGACGTCTGCGAACGGTACGGAGTCACCTTGCCCGACATAGCCCTAGCCTTCGTCCGCGCGCATCCGGCGGTCCTCGCGACGGTGGTGGGTGCCCGGACGGGCGCTCAGGTCGAGTCCAATGTTGCGCGGGCGTGTGTTCACGTGCCCGGGGAACTTTGGGGCGAGCTCCGCGCGCAGGGACTGTTGGCCCGGGATGCACCCGTTCCCGCGGATGGTCCGAGGAGCTGAAGGCCTACATCAGAGGCAGAACGTCCCCGTAGTCCGGAACCGCAGGGCGGCGGTAGGTCACGACCAGGAGCACATGTTGCTCGGTCCGAGTGCGAAGAGTCTGTGGGTCACGGTGCTGCGTTGGCGTTCGTCGGGCAGAGCAGAGGTCAAGGAGCAGCACATGATGAGAATTGTCGTGACGGAGTGCGACCACGACGCCTTCGACGCCGAGTCCGCGGTCGTCCGCGGGAGCGGGGCGGAGTTCGTGATTGCCCAGTCCCGGAACTCCGATGAGGTGGTGGCCAACGCTGCAGGTGCGGCCGGGATCTTGGTTCAGTACGCGTCCATCACTGCAGAGGTAATGGATGCACTCCCTGACCTGCGCGTCGTCGGCCGCTACGGGGTCGGCGTGGACAGCGTGGACGTCGACGCCGCAACCGAGCGCGGAATCGCGGTGTGCAACGTGCCGGACTACGGCACCGAGTCCGTCTCCGACCACGCGATCGGACTCGCCCTGAGTGCTGCGCGCGGCATCCCCCGCTTGGACCGCGGCGTGCGGGCCGGGTCCTTTGACCTGGCGGCCGTACGCCCGCTCTACCAAACGGCCGGCCGCGTGTTCGGAGTCGTCGGAGTCGGCCTCATCGGCACGGCGACGGCTCGCAAGGCCAGAGGCTTGGGCTACGAGGTGATCGGGCACGACATCAAAGCAGCGCCCAGCGAAGCGAGCTTCCATGGCGCGCCGTCGGTCTCGCTCGACGAGCTGCTCGAGCGCTCACAGGTGGTCTCGATGCACGTGCCGCTAACTGATCAGACGCGGCACATGATCGGCGCGGAGCAGTTTGCTCGGATGCGTCGGGATGCGTTGGTGGTCAACACAAGTCGCGGCGGTGTTATCGACACCGATGCGCTCGTCGAGGCACTGCGGGCCGGGACGATCCTCGGCGCAGCGATCGACGTGCACGAGCAGGAGCCGGTTCCGGCGGACCACCCGTTGTTGACGTTTGATTCGGTTGTGCTCACCCCGCACCTCGCTTGGTACACGGAAGAGTCATACGGCGAGCTCAAGCGCCGGACCGCGCAGAACGTCGTCGATGTGTTGGCCGGGCGGGTGCCGCGCAACATCCTCAACCCTGAGGTGCTCGGTGCACCCGGTCGTAGCCGAGTGATCGCGCGCAGTCAGGAGGTTGAGGCATGAGCCGGACGATGAAGGCAGCGGTCTGGGCGGCCACCGACGAGGTCGCGTACGTGGATGTGCCTGTGCCTGAGGTGCCGGCGGGCTGGGCGCTGGTGAAGGTCGCCTACAACGGCATTTGCGGCACTGACTTGTCGATCATGCATGGCAAACACCCGCGGGCCAAGGCTCCGCTGGTCATGGGCCACGAAATCTCCGGCTGGGTCGAGCGGGCTGGCGCCACTGGTCCGGCAGCGGGCACGCTGGTCACGGTGGAGCCGTTGATCAGCTGCGGGAAGTGCAAGGCATGCCGCAACGGCAACAGCCACGTGTGTCGTCGCTTGGGTCTGTACGGCATCGACACGGATGGCGGCATGGCGGAGTACGTCGCGCTGCCGCCGGAGGTGCTGCACCCGGTGCCCGACGGCGTTGACCCTCGTACGGCGGCACTCGCCGAGCCGCTCGCGGTAGCAGTTCACGCGGTGGCCAGGTCCGGGATGGAGCGTGGCGACGTTGTCGCCGTCTACGGCGCCGGCCCGATCGGGGTCCTCACCGCGCTGGTGGCGCGGCACGAGGGCGCGAGCGAGGTTGTTATCACCGAGCCGAGCGGGTGGCGGCGTGAAGTCGCGGGACGGCTGGGTTTTACCGTCGTGCCCGACGGCGTGAGCATGGCCGAGACACTCGAGCCGTTGACGGGCGGCGAAGGCGCCGATACGACGTTCGACTCCGCAGGCCACCCGAGCGTGGCGGCGGAGCTCGCCGCGGGGACGCGCGTGCATGGTCGGATCGTCATCGTTGGCGTCTACAAGGAGCCGACCGCGCTCGACCTGCAGGCGATCTGTTTCAAAGAGCAGTCGCTAGTCGGCGTGCGCGTGTACACATCGGCTGACGTCACGCGGGCGATCGAGTTGATGGCCGCGGATGCGCTCAACCTGAGTGCCTTTCCCACCAAGGCTTTCGACCTCGCCGACACCGGCGCGGCGTTCGCCGCCGCCACCCGTGGCCAGGACTGCCTGAAAGTCCTGGTTACCCCCCTGCACGGAAAGGCAGACGTATGACCAGTTCCCCCTTTGACCTGACCGGCAAGACCGCGGTGGTCACCGGCGGCGGGCGAGGTCTCGGCCGCGGGATCTCCGAAGCGCTGCTCGAGGCGGGGGCCGACGTCGTCGTGCTTGGCCGCAACGCTCTGCCGAAATCCCTTACCCTGTACGCCGATCGGCTCGGACGCAGCGTCAGTCTGTCTCTCGTGGACCTCGGCGACCCTGACGCGATCGATGCCACTGCCCTGGCCCTTCTCGCTGAGCGCAAGGTCGACATCCTGGTCAACAACGCGGGCATGCAAGACCGGTGTCCAGCCGCCGACTTCCCCCTGGATGCCTGGGACCGCGTGGTCTCGGTCAACTTGCGCGCAGTGTTCCAGCTCTGCCAACTCTTCGGCCGACCCATGCTCGAACGCGGTGAGGGCAAGATCGTGAACCTGGCCTCGCTGCTGAGTTTCCAGGGCGGGCTCAACGTCATCGCGTACGCCGCCAGCAAGGGAGGGGTGGCCCAGTTGACCAAGGCACTGTGCAACGAGTGGTCTGGCAAGGGCATCAATGTCAACGCGATCGCCCCTGGCTACATGGAAACGGAAATGAACACCGCTCTGCTGGGCGACGCGGCTCGCCTCGAACAACTCTCGACGCGAATTCCGGCGGGCCGGTGGGGTACGCCGGCTGATGTCGGCAACGTCGTTGTCTTCCTTGCGTCGCCGGCGGCGGCCTACGTGCATGGGCAGATCCTCGCCGTCGACGGCGGGTGGATGGCGCGCTGAGATGCCCTCCCCTGCCGCGGGCGTGGAGCTGCGAGTGCTGGAGTCGGCTTCGGCTGGCGACCTATGCGCTGTTGGACTCCGCTGTCGTCATCGTCGGTGTCGGTGCACGAACGGCCGAACAGGTGGACGCCAATCTCGACCAGTACACAAAGCAGGGTCCCCCCACGCTCTGGACCGACCTCGTGGGCGATGTTCTGATCCCAGTCAATCCACTCATCAAGGAGACCCCATGACCACCATCACCGCCGTCACAGTCGTCGACGTTCGCTTCCCAACCTCGCTGAGCATGGACGGATCCGACGCAATGAACAAGGACGGTGACTACTCGGCCGCATACGTCATCCTGCGAACGGATGAGCCGGGCCTGAACGGCTACGGTTTCACCTTCACGATTGGCCGCGGCAACGACATCTGCGTGCTCGCTGCCCAGCAGCGTGCCATACCGCTTATCGGCCGCGACGTCGCCGAACTGGTTGGTGATCTTGGGGGCATCTACCGTGAGCTCAAGTCCGATTCGCAGCTGCGCTGGCTTGGCCCGGAAAAGGGCATCGAGCACCTGGCTATGGCCGCCGTGATGAATGCGGTCTGGGATCTTGCTGCGCGCAGGGCAGGCAAGCCACTGTGGCGTTTGCTTGTTGACATGTCCCCGGCGGAGCTCGTGGATGTCGCTGACCTCACCTATCTCTCTGATGTTCTGACCCGCGACGAGGCCATCGCCGTGCTCGAGCAGCTTGCCCCAACCCGGTCGGACCGGATCGCCGAGCTCGCCGAAACGGGCTACCCCTGCTACACCACGAGCGCGGGCTGGCTCGGGTACTCCGACGACAAGCTCCGCCGACTCTGCCAGGAGGCTGTCGACGCCGGCTACAAGCACATCAAGCTCAAGGTCGGCGCGAACCGTGCGGACGACATCCGCCGTCTGCGGATTGCCCGCGAGGTCATCGGATACGACACCAACCTCATGATCGACGCTAACCAGGTCTGGGACGTGCCTGAGGCCATCGAGTGGGTGGGTGCCCTCGCTGAGTTCAAACCGCTGTGGATCGAGGAACCGACGAGCCCGGACGACATTCTCGGCCACGCTGCCGTGCGTAAGGCTGTCGCTCCCATCGGGGTCGCGACAGGCGAGCACGGGATGAATCGCGTGCTGTTCAAGCAGATGTTTCAGGCGGAGGCCATCGACTTCTGCCAACTGGATGCGGCCAGGCTGGCCAGCATCAACGAGGTTCTCGCCGTCTATCTCATGGCGAAGAAGTTCGGGGTGCCCGTGTGCCCGCACGCCGGGGGGGTAGGGCTTTGCGAACTCGTCCAGCACCTGTCGATCTTCGACTACGTTGCGGTCTCCGGCACACTGGACAACCGGGTAACAGAGTATGTGGATCACCTGCACGAGCACTTCGTCCAACCCTGCATCGTCGAGAAAGGTGCTTATGTTCTGCCGACCCAGCCGGGCTACAGCGCGGAGATGTACGAGTCCACGCTCGATGAGTTCGCTTTCCCGGACGGCAGCTATTGGGCCGCGTCGCGCGTGGCCTCTGTGGCAGCAGTCCGGTGATCGTTCAAGGAGTCCTCGACTGCGAGGAGGTGGGTGCCCATGCGGAGTCTGGCCCTGTCCGGATCATGAATGTCCAGCGCACCCAGTATCGCGCGGTGCTCCCCGTACGCGGCGAGCACGGCGCCCTCTTCGTTCATCGCGCGCCACATTCGACCCTGGATGGTTCGAGGGGCGAGGGCCTCGATGAGCGCCTCGAGCGCCGGGTTGCCCGAGGCGCGGGCGACGACCCGATGAAAGGCAATGTCGGCCACCATGATGGCCTGGTAGTCGGTTTCGGCGGTCGAATAGACCAGGGGTTCGACGGAGGTGAGGATCGCTTCAGCCTCTGCGAGTGTGTCCTTGTCGATTGTCAGGGCCGCGCGGCCCGCGGCCTCGGTCTCAAGAATGCGGCGCACCGCTTGCAGGTGGGAGCTGTCGGATGCGGCGCGAAGGTCGACCATGAAGCTCATCGGTGCCAGGAGCAGACTCGCCTCCAACGAGGTCACGTATGTGCCGTCGCCCTGGCGCGTCTCAAGCACCCCCATGATGCACAGCGCGCGCACTCCTTCCCGCAGAGAGCCACGGGAGACGCCCAGCTCACCGGCGAGATCCTTCTCGATCGGCAGGCGGGACCCCGCGCCAAGCGTCCCGCTCGTGATCATCCGTTTGATTCCGTCAACAACCACATCGGTCTGGGATCGGGAGGGCGACCCTTTTGTTGGATCATCGGCGCTGCCATCTGCTCGACTATTCATCAGATCATTATAGAGGCCGCCGGGCCCGACACGGCGGCAAGCATTGAGGCGATATCGCATGACGATCATCGACGCGCACCAGCATGTGTGGGATCCCACCCGCGCCCGGTATGACTGGCTGACCGCGGAACTGGCCCCGATCAATCGGCCCATCGGGTTCGATGAGTTGCGCCCCGCACTGCGCGAGGCTGGCGTGGACGCGACCGTGCTCGTGCAGTCCGCAGACAACGACGACGACACCAATCTGATGCTGAGGACGGCTGAGACCAACCCCGAGATCGCGGCCATCGTCGCCTACGTGCCGCTGGAGCGCCCCGCCATCGCGGCCGAACGCCTCGCCGAGCTGCGTCGCAACCCGCGCGTGGTGGGCATTCGCAACCTCATCCACGAGATTCCCGACCCGGACTGGCTGCTACGCCCCGACGTCGACGAAGGACTGGGGGTGCTCGAGGATGCAGGCGTGACTTTCGATTTGGTAGCGGTCCTGCCGAGGTACCTCGAACACGTACCGACGCTGTCCGAGAGGCATCCGCGACTGAAGATCGTCATCGACCACCTCTCCAAGCCGCCCATCGGGCTGGACGACAGGGAGCCGTGGTGGAGCCTGATCAGGCGCGCGGCCGAGAATCCGCTCGTTCACGCTAAAGTCTCCGGACTGTATTCCGCGACCGCGGACAGTTCGTCCTGGACCGTGGACGCCGTCAGGCCGTTCGTGGCGAGGGCGCTCGATGTCTTCGGCGCCGATCGTCTTATGTATGGCGGCGATTGGCCGATCTCCGTTCTCTCCGGAGGCTATCAACGCGTCTGGGAGGGGCTGTTGGCGTTCTTCGCCGAGCTGGACAGCGAGGAACGACGGCGGATTCTGGGCGAGACGGCCAAGCGCTTCTACGGCATCGATGAGACGGCCCTGGAGGCGGCCCACGCGGCATCCAGGAATATGACTAACGACAGGGAAGGAAACCGATGAGATTCGCACGACTCGGACCGGTTGGTCAGGAGATCCCCACCGTCGAGGTCGACGGAGCCAGCTATGACCTGCGCTCGCTGACCAGTGACATTGACGGGGCGTTCCTGTCGTCGGACGGTGTGATGCGCACCCGAGATGCCCTCGCATCGGGCGGTCTGCCGGAGCTGGCCGATGCTCGATCGCTGCGGATCGGCGCACCCCTCGTGCCACCGGGCAAGATCGTCTGCATCGGGCTCAACTACCGTGACCACGCGGAGGAGACGCACGCGGACATCCCTACAGAGCCTGTCGTCTTCATGAAGGATCCGTCGACCATTGTCGGGCCGAACGACACGGTGTACATTCCGCGGGCCTCAGTGAAAACGGACTGGGAGGTGGAGCTAGGCGTGGTGATCGGCGCGACAGCCCGCTACCTCGAATCCCCGGCAGATGCGCGCGGGCACATTGCGGGCTTCGTTCTCTCGCACGATGTCTCCGAGCGTGAGTTCCAGATTGAGCGCGGCGGCCAGTGGGACAAGGGTAAGAGCTGCGAAACCTTCAATCCTCTCGGCCCCTGCCTCGTGACGGTCGATGAGATCGTGGATCCGCAGAACCTCGGCCTGCGTCTCTGGGTGAACGGAACGCAGCGTCAGCACGGCACGACGGCGAGCATGATCTTCGGGGTTGATCATGTGATCTGGTACCTGAGCCAGTTCATGGTGCTTCGCCCCGGTGACCTCATCAACACGGGTACGCCGGCCGGTGTCGCGCTTGGGCTGCCGGAACATCCCTATCTGCGCGCGGGCGACGTAGTCGAGCTCGAGATCGATCAGCTTGGTCGTGCCCGCCAGGAATTCGTACAGGCGTAAGGAGTCGGACATGGCAGAATTCACCGGACTCGTGGCAGCGGTCACGGGCGGGGCATCGGGCATAGGCCTTGCGACGGCGAAGCTTCTTGCAGAACGCGGTGCGCGAGTAGCCGTGCTCGACATTGCACCGAACGAGCTTCCGGACGGGATCGACGGCATCGTCTGCGATGTGACCAGCCGAGAGACGATCGCTGCTGCCATCCAGACCATCAGAGACCAGCTTGGCGGCCTCGACATTCTGGTCAACAACGCCGGGATCAGTGCGGTTGGCACGGTCGAGGACAACGACGATGCCGAGTGGGCGCGGGTGCTCGACGTGAACGTGATCGGGATGGCACGCGTCACGGCTGCTGCGCTACCGCTGTTGCGCGCTTCTGACGCGGCCGCGGTGGTGAATCTCTGTTCCATCGCGGCGCTCAACGGTTTGCCACAGCGCGCGGTCTATGGTGCGTCGAAAGGCGCGGTTCTTGCGCTCACCTTCGCGATGGCGACGGATCACGTGCGCGAAGGCATCCGAGTCAACTGCGTGAGCCCAGGCACGGTCGACACACCGTTCGTCAACAGGATGCTGCAGAAGTTCGACGATCCGATCGCCGAACGCGCCGCGCTGGATGCCCGGCAGGCGACCGGGCGAATGGTGACCCCGCAGGAGGTCGCTCGCGCGATCGCGTACCTGGCGAGTCCGCTCTCCGGCTCGACGACGGGCACCGCACTCGAGGTCGATGGCGGCGTGCACAATCTGCGCATGCGAGCGCAGTAGGCAGTCGCAGGAGTTGGACTAGCCTGTTGGGGCCGCTAATCCTCCGATGACTGGGTGATAGCCTCACCCGCTCCGAGATCAGGCTGTGGGCTATGAGAGTGAGGGACGATCGATGGGACGACGACCGGCTGGGCGTCCGGGCGGTGGCGCGGACCGAGGGGGCCTTCGACTGGAGGGTGGTCGTCCGGCGGGGTCCGGGCTGAGCGTTACTGATGGCGCTATCTTGAAGATCAAGAGCCTGATCGTGGACGGCGAGCTGCTGCCCGGTGACCGGTTGCCCACCCAGGACCGGTTGGCGGCCCAGCTCGGCCTGTCCCGCAGTTCTCTGCGCGAGGCGGTGAGCGCGCTGACGCTGCTCGGGGTGCTGGACGCCCGCCAGGGTGACGGCACCTACGTCACCAGCCTGCGCCCCGACCTGCTGGTCGGCGTGATCGGCTATGCCGTTGATCTGCTTCAGGATCGCAGTTTGCTGGAGCTGTTCGAGGTGCGACGCGTGCTCGAGCCGGCAGCGACCGCGATGGCCGCGACCCGCATCACCGACGACGAGCTCGCCGGCGTGCGCGACTGCCTGATCCGGATGGAGACCCTGAGCGATCCGGAGGAGTTCGTCGCTGCCGACATGGAGTTCCACGACCGCATCGTGCAGGCGGCGGGCAACGCGACGCTCGCCTCCCTGGTCCGCGGGTTCTCCCAGCAGACGACCAGAGTTCGCGTCTGGCGGATGGCTGCAGTCGCCGGGGTGCCGGAGTGGACCAGGTCCCAGCACGAGGCGATCTTCCGGTCTCTGGTGGATCACGACGCGCAGATGGCGCTCGCGATCCAGACCGTCCACGTGGGCGAGAGCGAGCTGTGGCTGCGGCGCTACCTCGAGAGCGAGTGACCCTCGAGCCACCCGCTATTCGGCGAATTACTCCGACGAATTCGTTGACACCCGCGAGTTTCCTTGCCTAGTCTTCGTGAACGGCGGCATTCCTGGAATGTCGCGAATGTCACGAATGTGGCAGGGCGGCGACGCGCGGTCGCCGCCCCCAGCCTCGTACCGACGGGAGCCAACCGAGTGGCACAGCAGATCGAGAGCCGGTCGCCCCAGGACCCCACGGACGTCGTGGTCAGCGCGCCGGCCGCCACCTTCGGGCAGGTGCGGGCGGCCGTCGACCGGGCCCGGGTGGCCTCGCGCGAGTGGGGCACCGCCCCGGCCGTCCAGCGGGCCACCGCGCTGCACGCGGCTGCTGACGCGGTCGCGGGTGCGGCGACGGAGCTGGCCGCCCTCATCGTCCGAGAGGTGGGCAAGCCGGTCGGCGAGTCCCGTGGGGAGGTGGCCCGTGCGGTGGCCATCCTGCGCTACTTCGCGCAGCAGGCCCTCGACCCCGACGGGGAGACCTACCCCTCGGCAGACGGCCGCGCGCTGCTGCTGGCCAGACATCGTCCGCGCGGGACCGTGGGGCTCATCACGCCCTGGAACTTCCCGATCGCCATCCCGCTGTGGAAGGCGGCCCCGGCGTTGGCGTTCGGCAACGCGGTGGTGCTCAAGCCCGCCCCGGATGCCAGCGCCGTGGCGATCAGGCTGGAGGAGCTCGTGCGGACGGTGCTGCCCGACGGCGTGCTGCAGGTCGTCACCGGTTCGGCGGAGGCGGGGCGGGCCCTGGTGGAGTCCGTCGACGCGGTGTCGTTCACCGGGTCAGCCTCGGTCGGTCGCTTGGTGGCGGTGGCCGCCGCCGCCCGCGGGATCGCCGCGCAGTGCGAGATGGGTGGCCAGAACCCCTCGATCGTGCTGCCCGATGCGGACATCGAGCAGACTGCGGCCATCATCGCCAACGCCGCGATGGGCTATGCCGGGCAGAAGTGCACGGCCACCAGCCGAGTGATCGTCGTCGGCGACGCGGCACCATTCACGCAGGCGCTGGTGGCCGCGGTGGAGGGCCTCGCGAGCGGTGACCCGGCGGACGAGGCGACGGTGGTCGGACCGGTCATCACCGAGGCGGCCCGCGCCCGGGTGCTGGAAGCAGCCGAAGCGGCGGTCGGCAGCGGGGGCCGGGTTCTTACCGGCGCGCGGTCAGGGGACGGCGACGGGTGGTTCGTGCAGCCGACCCTCGTCGACCGAGTGGACGCCGGCTCGCCGATCGCCCAGGACGAGGTCTTCGGGCCTCTGTGCGCACTTCTGCCCGCAACCGACGTCGAGGACGCGCTGCGGATCGCGAACGGCGTCCCCTACGGCCTGGTGGCGTCGGTGTTCACCCGCGACCTGAACACCGCACTCGACCTGGCGCAGCGCCTGGACGTCGGCCTGGCCCGGATCAACGCACCGACGTCGGGCGTTGACTTCCACGCACCGTTCGGTGGCGAGAAGGACTCGAGCTACGGCCCGCGCGAGCAGGGCAAGGCGGCCAGGGACTTCTACACGTCCACGCGCACGATCACCATCGCGCCGGCAGCCTCGTGACCGCCCAGGCGCTGTGGCGGGTAGCCGTGGACGGTCGGGTGCGCCTTGCCCGCGGGCCGGTCGACCAGGGACCACAGGAGCTGCTCGAGTCGGCCGGCGACGTCGACGAGCTACTGGGCGAGGGGCCGCAGACCGTGGCCTCGGCGATCGAGGGCCACGCGGTGGGCATGGTGCCCCCGGGCGCACGCACCCTCGTTCCGATAGCCGGCCAGGAGGTGTGGGCTAGCGGCGTCACGTACGAGCGCAGCCGCCAGGCGCGCAACGAGGAAGCCGGCTCGCCCGACTACTACGACCGCGTCTACGAGGCGGCTCGCCCGGAGCTGTTCGCGAAGGCGGGCGCCGGCCGCAGTCGCGGCCCCGGTGAGCCCATCGGGATCCGCGCCGACTCCGGCTGGGACGTCCCCGAGCCTGAGCTCGGCCTCGTCGTCGACAGCCGAGGCGAGATCGTGGCCTACGTCGTCGGCAACGACGTTTCGTCGCGGACCATCGAGGGCGAGAACCCGCTGTACCTCCCGCAGGCCAAGGTCTACCGGGGCAGCTGTGCTCTGGGCCCGTGTCTGGTCCCGACAACCACGGCGCCTGCGTTCAGCGAGCTCGAGATCTCGCTCAGCATCCGGCGCGACCACCGGGAGCTGTACGCCGAGACCGTTCCGGTGAGCCGGATGCGGCGCCGCCCCGAAGAGCTCGCCGACTGGCTCTTTCGCGGCATGGACTTCTCCGTGGGCGTCGTCCTGCTGACCGGTACCGCGATCGTGCCGCCGCCCGAGTTCACGCTGTGCGCCGGCGACGAGGTCGTCATCGCCATCCCCGGCATCGGCACGTTGACGAACCCCGTCGAGGTGGTCGACACGGGGGCTCGCGCCGGCGCGGAGAGGCGGCCCGGATGAGCACGAGGACCGGCACCGTGAAGGTTGGCGGCGTCTTCGTGGCGCTCTTGACACCGTTCGACGCACAGGGCGCGATCGACGTCCGCGCACTGACCGATCTGGTCGACGGACTGGTCGCGGCCGGCGTCGACGGGCTGGTCGCGCTCGGCACGACCGGCGAGTTCGCGGACCTCACCGGTGACGAGCGGCGGCTCGTCACCGACGTCACCGTCGCGGCCGCTCGTGGCCGCGTACCGGTGATGGTCGGGGTGGGTGCCCTCGGCACTGCGGACGCGTGCAGCTACGCCGAGCAGGCCGAGCACGCGGGTGCGGATGCGGTGCTGAGCCTGCCGCCGCTGTTCTGGAAGCTCGACGACGCGCGGCTGTTCGCGCACTTCGCGGCCGTTGCCGCGGCGACGGCGCTGCCGGTCTTGCTGTACGACATTCCGCTCTTCGCGGGGGCGAGCCTGTCCCCGCAGCTAGTCCGGCGAGTGGCAGCCGAGCTGCCGTCCGTGATCGGCATCAAGCTCACCGTCTCGGACTTCCGGTCGGTGTCAGAAGTGCTTGCCGCGGTGAAGCCGGTCCGGCCCGACTTCAGCGTCACGGTCGGCTTCGAGGACCTCGCCCTGTCCGCGATGCTCGCGGGCGGCGACGGCGTGATCAGCGGCATGGCCAACTTCTGCGCCCCCACTCTCCTGCAGCTCGTCGCTGCCGTACGCCGTGGCGACCTGCCGGACGCGGTCGCGGCACACCAGGAGGTGATGCGGCTGTTCCCGGTCTACTTCCAGTCCAACCCGCCGATCCTGGCGCTAAAGATGCTGTCCCGCGAGCTCGGTGTACGGATCGGGCCAGTGGTCCGCACTCCGGTCCACGAGGACCCCGATGTCCTGCAGCGGGTCGGCGCGTGGGTCGGTTCCCGTATCACCGAGGGCACCTTGTCGTAGGACCTGTCCCATCACTGTCAGTTGACCTGTGTACACACCAAGGAGCGAGATGCGCAAGAGAACAACAGCCAGAACGCTGGCGGCCAGCCTGACCGCTGTGCCGATCTTCCTCACGGTCTCGTGCGGTGGTGCCCCGGCGCTGACGACAGCGGGCGCCAAGGCTGGTGAGGGCCAGATCCAGAAGGACTCGTCCGGCAAGGTCACCTGCAAGGACGGCTCGCCGGGCGTTAGCGCCAAGGGGATCAGCTTCGGTGTCAACGCTGAGCTGACGGGCAAGGCGGCCCTGTCGGGTGCCATCGCCAAGCGCTCGCTCGACATGGCGGTCGACGATCTGAACAAGGCCGGCGGCATCTTGGGCAAGCAGGTCAAGGTCGTCTACGAGGACAACCAGTCGACCAACCCCGGCGCCGTCAACGCGATGAACAAGTCGCTGACGCAGGACAACATCTTCGCGCTGATCGGCCCGATCCGCTCCACCCAGGTCAAGGCGATGGAAGAGACGATCAAGTCAAAGAAGGTCCCCATGATGGTCGGTGGGACCAACGCCGATCTCACCAAGGACGGCGGTGGCCTGATCTTCCGCTTCCGCCCACCGGACTCGCTCACGGGCGTCGCGATCGTCGCGTACGCGCAGAAGGAGTACAAGCCCAAGAAGATCGCCGTCCTGTACGACTCCGATGCCTTCGGCTCGGGTGGCGCCGCCGTCGTGGAGAAGGCCGCGAAGGATGCGGGCATCACCGTCCAGAAGACCTCGTACACCACCGGGGACAAGGACTACACGGCGCAACTGTCCACGATCAAGCGCTTCGCCCCCGATGTCATCACCACCTATGCGACCAACTCCGAGGACGTCGCGATCTTCGCCCGGCAGATGCAGGAGCTGGGCATCAAGACCCCCCTCGTCGGTGGTCCGTCGATCACCTCGCAGGTGACCTACGACCTCGGCAAGCAGTTCATCCAGGGCTGGCGTGCCGTGGTCGACTTCCGCCTCGACTCCAACCCGGTGAACACGGCGTGGGCGAACGAGTACGAGCAGCGGTACGGCTCCAAGCCCGACCTCTACGGTGCCTGGCAGCGGGACGCTCTCTACTTCATGAAGGCCGCCTTGGAGAAGTCCGGCTGCGACACGGGGGCCTTCACCAAGGCGCTGCACGCGGTCGAGGCCGACGGGGTACAGGGTCACCTGAAGTCCAACGACATCGGTGACGCCAACCGGAACCTGCTCGTCGTCCAGGTCCAGGGCGACGGCACCAAGCTCGTCGAGGACGCCACCAAGCTGCTGCCCTCGTCATAGCAACCCGCTGGTGGTGGCCGGCCCGCCCGGCCACCACCAGCGACACCCTGTTCTTCTCTCCCCATGGCTTCGGAGGCGATTGGTCGGATGGACGTCATTATCCAGCTCGGTGCGGCCGGTCTCGCGATCGGGATGATCTACGCGTTGGTTGCCCTCGGCTTTGTCCTCATCTTCAACGCGGTCAACGTGGTGAACTTCTCGCAGGGCGAGTTCGCGATGTTCCCGGCGTTCGTCGTCTCGTTCCTGCTCACCTCGTCCCATCTGCCCATGTGGCTGGCGATCCTCGGGACGATCCTGTTCGCGGCCGTGTTCGGTCTGGTCTTCAACCGGCTGGTCTACTACCCGCTGCGCAAGCGCTCCTTCGTGCCGGTCATCATCGCCACCATCGGTGTTTCGGTGTTCCTCAAGAACATCGCCCTGGTGCTTTTCGGTGCCGACCCACGCAAGGTCGAGCCGCTGATCAGCGGGGTGGTCAGCATCTTCGGCACGAGGGTCAACGCGCAGTATCTCGTCATCATCGGGGTCACCGCCGTTCTCCTGGCCCTGCAGTACTTCGTGTTCGACCGCACGATGGTCGGCAAGCGTCTCCAGGCGACCGCTCAGAACCGTGAGATGGCGTCGCTGCTCGGTGTCAGGACCCATGTCATGATCGCCGCGACCTTCGCCTACAGCGCCGTTCTCGGCGCGGTGGCGGGCATCCTCGTCGCGCCCCTGTTCGGTGTGACGACCGAGATCGGCTCGCTCATCGCGCTCAAGGCGTTCGCGGCCACCGTCATCGGGGGGTTCGGGTCGGTGCCTGGAGCAGTCGCGGGCGCGGTTTTCCTCGGCCTCGTCGAGATCTTCGGGGCCGAGTACATCAGCGCGGACTACAAGGACGCCTTCGCGTTCGTCATCCTCATCGCCGTACTCATCTTGCGTCCGCAGGGGTTTTTCGGCGAGAAGATCGGGCAGAAGGCCTAACCAGAGCAGAAGGAGGAGTCGTGTCCGCACTCGCTGACCAGTCACCGAGCGTCACGTCCGGGTCCACGTCGGCCGTGAGTCGCTTCATGGACAAGCCGTACGCGCTGATGGCGTTGCTCGTGCTCATGGCGTGCCTGCCGTTCCTGGTGAACCCGTATTACCTCGGCGTGGTGGTGCTCGGCGCCATCTACGCGATCGCCGTGCTGGGCCTGTACTTTGTCATGGGCCTGAGTGGTCAGCTCTCGCTGGCGCAGGGCGCTTTCTTCGGGGTCGGGGCGTACACAGCGGCGATCCTGTCCACCCGGTACGACTGGCCGTTCCCGGCAACGATGGCCGCGACGGTGGCGGCAGGCATCGTGCTCGGAGTGTCGCTCGGCTTCGCGACGCTGCGCCTCACGGGCCACTACCTGGCGCTGGCGACCATCGGCTTCGCCGTCATCGCGAACATCATCTTCCTGCACTGGAAGCCGGTGACCAACGGCCCGGATGGCATCTCGGGCACCAAGCCGCCACGGATCGGCAGTTTCATCCTCGACCAGAACTTCTACTACTACTACGTCGTACTGGCCTTCCTGGTCGTGCTGGCTCTGGTCGGGTGGAAGATCAAGCTCAGCAGGGTCGGCCGGGCCTTCCTCGCGATTCGCGAGGACCAGCTGGCCGCCTCGACGATCGGCATCAACACGCTGAACTTCAAGGTGCTCGCCTTCACCTTGTCAACGGTCTACGGCACGGTCGCCGGCGGCCTGTACGCACACGGCCTCACCCACTACATCAGTCCCGACAACTTCGTTTTCGAGCTGTCGGTGACCATGCTGGTGATGCTGCTGCTCGGCGGCCAGGCCACCGTGCCCGGGGCCATCATCGGGGCCATGCTCGTCACCGCCCTGCCGGAGACGCTGCGGTTCCTCAACCAGTACTACCTGGCGGTGTACGGCGTCGCCGTCATCCTGCTCGTTATCTTCCTCCCCCAGGGTCTGTGGGGGTGGCTGGAGTCGGTGGTAGCACGGCGCAGCTCCCGGGGACGCGCAGAGGTGTCCGAGCCGATGGAGACCGTCGCGGACCAGCCGATCGCGGCCGGGCCGGGATCGAAGGTGCGGCCATGACGCGGTCCCAGGACGGCTCGGCCACCCACTTGCGAGACGGCGATCGCGCCGCCGCGACCGACCGGACCGGCGCCGCGGTGCTCAAGCTGGAGGGACTGTCCAAGTACTTCGGCGGGGTGAGGGCTGTCGACGACGTCAGCCTCGACGTCACGTCGGGCCACATCCACTCACTGATCGGACCGAACGGGTCCGGCAAGTCGACCCTGATCAACGTGCTCACCGGGCTGTACGTCCCGACCCACGGCACGGTCACCCTGCTGGGCCACGAGATCACCCGGCGCAGGCCGGACGAGCGCGTCAAGCTGGGCCTGGCCCGGACGTTCCAGAACATTCGGCTCTTCAAGGACCTGCCGGTGCTGGACAACGTCATGACGGGGCAGCACTGCCGGACGTCGTCCGGGCTGTTGCGGGTCCTGCTCAGCCCGGGCGCTCGTCGCGAGGACGCGGCGACGCACGAGCGGGCCCGCCAGGAGCTGGAGTTTGTCGGCCTCTCCAACGCCGGCGACGTGCTGGCCGGCGGCCTGTCCTACGGACGGCAGCGTCTGGTCGAGATCGCCAGGGCACTGGCCAGCGATCCCACCATGCTCCTGCTCGACGAGCCGGCCGCGGGACTGAACCCGCACGAGACCGAGCTGCTGGACCAGATCCTGCGCCAGATCGTGGGGCGTGGGATCACGGTCCTGCTCGTCGAGCACGACATGAACCTCGTCATGGGGATCAGCGACTACATCACGGTGCTGAACTTCGGCAAGAAGATCGCCGAGGGCAGGCCGGACCAGGTACAGGCCGACCCCGACGTGATCGCTGCCTACCTGGGCACCGAGGATCAGGAGGAGATGGATGCTCAGCGTTAGAGATCTCGACGTCCGCTACGGCGAGATCCGCGCGTTGCGCGGCGTCTCCTTCGATGTCGCCGAGGGCGAGGTCGTGACGTTGCTGGGCGGGAACGGCGCCGGCAAGTCGACGACCCTGCGCAGCATCAGCGGCCTGATCGGTCCTGCCGGCGGCAGTATCACCCTCGACGGCGAGTCGATCGTCGGCAAGCCGCCGGAGCGCATCGCCCGGATGGGCATCGTCCACGTTCCCGAGGGCAGGCAGATCATCCCGGGCCTTAGCATTCTGGACAATCTGCGGCTCGGCTCGTCCAACGGGCGGATGAGCCGCAAGGACGTCTCCGCGGGCATCGAGCGCACCTTCGAGACCTTCCCCCGCTTGCGGGACCGGCAGAGCCAGCTCGGTTGGAGCCTGTCCGGCGGTGAGCAGCAGATGCTCGCCATCGGACGCGGACTGATGGCCAACCCTCGGTTGCTCATGCTCGACGAGCCGTCGCTCGGTCTCGCCCCCATCATCGTGCGCGAGGTCTTCCGGATCATCCGCCAGGTGCACCAGGCGGGCACGACGGTCCTGCTGGTCGAGCAGAACGCCTACCAGGCACTCAAGGTCGCCGACCGGGGCTACGTTTTCGAGACCGGTCGCGTCGCGCTGGAGGGGCGCGCGCGCGAGCTCCTCGACGACGAAAAGATGCGCGCCGCGTACCTGGGCAAGAACACCGCCGGAAGCCCCGGAGCGTCCAGCGCCGAGGGCGCGCTGTCCCCTGCGCCTTCGGCGCCGCAGGACCAAGGTGGTGGCCAGACATGACCGTAGTGGGCAGGACAGGGCTACCCCGTCTGGCCGTGGTGGCCGACGACCTCACGGGCGCGGCCGACGCCGCAGCTCCGTTCGCGAGTCGTGGAGCCGAGGTCAGCCTCACGTTGTCCGGGCCCCCTCGCGGAGACGTCGACGTCCTGGCACTCGTCAGCGACAGCCGCTGGCGCGAGGCGTCCGACGCCGCCAACCGGGTCGGTCAGCTGGTCAGGCAGGCACGCGACTGGGGGGCGGACGCCTTGTTCGTCAAGGTGGACTCGACGCTACGTGGCAACGTGCGCGCCGAGGTCGGCGCGGCTCTGGCGGCGTGGGGCGGCGCGCAGGCCATCGCGGCGCCGGCCTTCCCCGCTCAGGGTCGCGTGGTGCGACACGGCGTCCTCGTGGTCCACGGGGAGCCGCAGCCCGGATCGGTAGCCGGCTGCTTCCCCGAGGGCGTGAGCCTGCTCGACGCCGAGACCGACGAGGAGCTGGACGAGATCGCTGAGCGGGTCCTGAACGACGGGTCGGTGGCCATCGGCTCGGCCGGCCTGGCCCGAGCGCTCGCCGACGTGATCCTGCCGGGTCCACCTGGTCCACAGGGTCCACGGCGGCCGACCGGGCCGGTCGGCGGCGTGCTCGTCGTCGTCGGCACCGCCCATCCCGCCAGCCGCGCGCAGGCGCTCGCGCTCACCGGATCGGGCGCGGTGTGCGTCCTCGTCACGCAGTCTGCTCCCGTCCGCATCGAGGAGGCCGTCGTCGCGCTCGCCCGCGGTGGACACGTCCTGGTCACGACGGACATCGCCCACCACGTCGAGGCCGACACTCCGGGCGCCGCTGCGGTGGCGGCGGAGCTGGCCCTGGTCGTCCAGGCCATCACCGACGCCGCGCCCACTGCGGCGCTGGTGCTCACCGGGGGCGAAACCGCGCTGGCCGTGTCGCGGGCTTTGGGCGCCCGCGAGCTCCGGCTGCTCGCCGAGATCACCCCCGGCATCGCGATCGGCGAGCTTGTCCTCGCCGATCGCAGCATCCCGGCAATCACCAAGTCCGGTGGCTTCGGAGCGCGCGACGCGCTGCTTCAGGCCGTGACCACGTTGGAGGCATGCGCATGATCCCACTTCTTGGCCTGACGGTAGGCGATCCGGCGGGGATCGGCCCGGAGATCACGCTGATGGCGGCTCGTGACCCGAGGTCGGCGGCCGCTCGGTTGGTGGCGATCGGCAGCCTGCAGGCACTGCGTGCTGCCTGCGACGTGGTCGCGGAACCCCCGAGGCTCCGGGAGGTCGCTGCGCCGTCGATGGCCCGCTTCGAGCCTGGCTGGCTCGACGTCGTGACGGTCCCCTCCGACCGGCCTGTCACCTTCGGCCGGCTGTCCGCCGAGGCGGGCCAGATCGCCTTCGAGGGCGTGCAGCGGGCGGTCGAGCTCGCCGTCGCGGGCGACATCGACGGGATCGTGACGGCTCCATTGAACAAGGAGGCCATCGCCTTGGCCGGCCACCCCTACCCCGGTCACACCGAGATCCTCGCGGACCTCACCGGGACGCGCGACTTCGCCATGATGCTTACCGCCCACAAACTGCGTGTGGTCCACGTGACCACCCACGTCAGCCTGCGGGAGATGCTCGAGCTGGTGACGACGGAGCGCGTGCTCACGACGATTCGGCTCGCGGCCCGGGCACTGCAGGACATGGGCATCGAGTCGCCGTCGGTCGGCGTCTCGGGGCTGAACCCGCACGCCGGTGAAGGCGGACTCTTCGGCGACGAGGAGGCCCGGGTGATCACCCCCGCCATCAAGCAGGCACAGGCGGCCGGCATTGACGCCAGCGGACCGTGGCCTGCCGACACGCTGTTCGGGCGCTCGGTGGCAGGAGACTTCGACGTCGCGATCGCCATGTTCCACGACCAGGGCCACATCGCCGTCAAGGTGCTCGGCTTCGAGACGGGCGTGAACGCGACCATCGGCCTGCCCATCGTCCGGACGAGCGTCGACCACGGCACCGCGTTCGACATCGCCGGCACCGGGCGGGCCAGTCACGACAGCCTGGTGGAAGCGATCCTGGTCGGGGCGGGGATGGCGCAGGCCCGGGCTGCGGCGTCGCGCGTCGGGATCGCGACAGTGGCGACAGGAGATCAGACCGCATGACCTGCCGACCAGGCGGGCACCTCGGCCCCTTCGAGGCGGTCCGCGAGCTGCGCTACGACGCCCCATTCCCCTGGATGCTGCCCGTGCGCCAACGATTCGAGGCCCCACAGCTGGCCGACGTCGCAGCTGCCACCGCAGCTGTGCTCGAGCCGTTGCGAGCCCGGATCACGCCCGGTATGACGGTGGCCATCACCGCCGGCAGCCGGGGTATCCACGACAAGCCGACGGTGGTGCGGGTCGCCGGCGAGTGGCTGCGCTCGGTGGGCGCCGAGCCCTTCGTCGTGCCCGCCATGGGATCTCACGGCGGTGCCACCGCCGAGGGCCAGGTGGGGATGCTCGCCGAGCTCGGCATGACCGAGCAGAGCCTCGGCATGCCCATCCGCGCCACGATGGAGACCGTCGATCTCGGATCGGTGCCGGACGGCCCGACCGCCTACCTGGACCGCAACGCGGCGGCGGCGGACGCGATCCTGGTGATCAACCGTGTCAAGGCGCACACCGACTTCAAGGGTGACATCGAGAGCGGCCTCGCGAAGATCATCGCGATCGGCCTGGGCAAGCAGCGCGGCGCCGAGGGCATCCACCTCTACGGGCCCGCGAACCTCGGGTTCTGGATCCCGCGCGTAGCGCAACGCATCATCGACACCGGCAAGGTGCTCGGCGGCATCGCCATCCTCGAGAACGCCTACGACCGGGCCGCGAGGATCGAGCTCGTCGAGCCGGAGCAGATCGGTGGCCAGGCCGAACAAGAGCTGCTGCGCGAGGCGAAGCGCCTGATGGCGACGTTGCCGTTCGACCACCTGGACGTGGCGGTCATCGACGTCATGGGCAAGGACAAGTCGGGTTCGGGCATGGACACCAACGTGATCGGCCGCATGATGATCCGAGGGAGTGCCGAGTTCGACCGCCCACGCATCACCAACATCGCCGTGCTAGACGTGAGTGACGCCTCGCACGGCAATGCCAGCGGGCTGGGCCTGGCTGACTTCATCCCGTTCCGGATCCTCGAGAAGATCAACCTGCGCAGCAGCTACATCAACGCGATGACCTCTGGCCTCGGCGGACCGCAGCGCGGTCAGATCCCCATGGCGATGCCCACCGACCGCGACGCCATCGCGGCCGCGATCCTGACCTGCGGTCGCGCCGACCTGGGCAGTGCCCGGATCGTGCGGATGCGCGACACGCTCGACCTCGAGCAGCTGCTGGTCTCGGAGTCGCTGTTCGACGAGGTCGAGGCCAACGCTGGTCTCGAGATCGTCGGCGAGGCCGCACCGATGTCCTTCGACGCAGAAGGACGGATCGAGAAATGGCAATGATCGACAAGCACACCTCGCGTACCCGTGTGGCACCCGCGACTGTCGCCCTGTTCGTCACGTGCGTGGGCGATCTGGTGTCACCTGGGCCGCCGCGCGCCGCCGTCGAGGTGCTTGAGGCGATGGGTGTGCGGGTCGAGGTTCCGCGCGCCCAGACCTGCTGCGGGCAGCCGGCCCTCAACTCCGGGTACCCGCAGGAGGCACGCATCCTGGCCCGGCGGTGGCTGCGGACGTTCGCGCCATACGACGCGGTGGTGAGCGTCTCGGGCTCGTGCACCGCGACCGTCCACCACGCCTACCCGCGGCTCCTCGAAGGAACCGAGCGCCAGCAGGCGCAGGACCTGGCGGCCAAGAGCTGGGAGTTCACCCAGTTCGTCGCCGAGTTCGGCCACGACCTCCTGCTGCGTCTGGATGCCACGGTGACCTACCACGACTCGTGTCATATGCTGCGCACGCTCAACGAACGCGAGTCACCGCGCACCCTGCTCGGCCGGATCGAAGGCCTCAGGCTCGTGGAGATGAGCGACTCGGAGGTGTGCTGCGGCTTCGGCGGCACGTTCGCCACCAAAATGCCGGACGTCTCGGTGACCATGGCCGACCACAAGCTGGTCAACGCGCAGGAGACCGCGTCGCACTACTTGGTGTCCGCGGACCCGGCCTGCCTGATGCACCTGCAAGCTCGCGCCGACGCCACCCGGGCGGGTGTTCAGACCCGGCACATCGCCGAGTTAGTACGCGAGGCACTTGTCGTGGAAGAGGTGGGGGCATGACCTCCACGGACGGACCGGTCCCTGACGCCGCGACCACGACTGTGCCCGACTCGGCGTCGGGCGAGTCCCGCAACCGCAGATCGGCTGCCCTATCCGGCCGTGAGCGCATCGTGCCCACCCGCCCGGACTGGGCCGCTGCAGCGATCCCGGCGCACCGCAAGCCGCTGCCGATCCTCACCCGTGACGCGATCGGTCAGGCGGGTACGACGGCTACCCACGCACGACTGTCGGGCAAGAACCGGGCACAGAACGACTCCGGGTGGCCACCCGAAATCGCCGCCCTGCGCGAGCGCGGATCGCAGATCCGCCGGGAGACGCTGGAAGACCTCGAGGGCTATCTGCATTCCCTGACCGAGAAGGCCGAGGCCAACGGGGTTGTCGTGCACCGGGCCGCGACCCCCGAGGACGCCGCGCGGGTCGTGAGCAGGATCGCGGCCGAGGGCGACGTCAAGCTGGTGGTCAAGGCCAAGTCGATGGCCACCGAGGAGATGCACCTCAACGCCCATCTGGAGGGGCAGGGCATCGAGGTCGTCGAGACCGATCTGGGGGAGTACATCGTCCAGCTGGCTGACGAGCGGCCGAGCCACATCGTGGGCCCCGCGCTGCACAAGTCGCAGGTGGAGGTCGGAGCCCTCTTCAACGAGCTGGCCGGACAGCAGATCCCCCAGGAGGCGGAGGATCTCGCCGCGTTCGCCCGGGAGCGGCTGCGCACCGACTTCCGTTGCGCCGACATGGGGATCACGGGTGTGAACTTCGCGGCGGCAGACACCGGGACCCTGACGCTGGTGACCAACGAGGGCAACGCCGACATGGTCACCTCCCAGCCGCGTATCCATGTGGCCGTCATGACGCTGGAGAAGGTGATCCCCCGTTTCCGGGACCTCGCCGTGCTGGTGCCGTTGCTCTGCCACGCCGCCACCGCGCAGAAGCTGACCGTCTACCTGACCATGCTGAACGGGCCGCGCCGGAAGGACGAGGCTGACGGGCCCGAGCAACTGCACCTTGTGATCTTGGACAACGGGCGCAGCTCGATCGTCGGGGGCCCTTACGAGGAGGTTCTGGCGTGTATCCGCTGCGGAAACTGCCAGATCGCCTGCCCGGTCTACCGCACCGTCGGCGGTCACGCCTACGGGTCGGTGTATGGGGGGCCGATCGGCGCCGTCTTGACCCCGCTGCTTGAGAACACCCGTGACGGCGCGGATCTGCCCTTTCTCTCCTCGCTGTGCGGTGCCTGCTACGACGCCTGCCCGGTCAAGATCCCGCTGCCGGACATGCTCGTCGACCTGCGTGCGGACTACGAGTCGAGGGCAGCGCGCCCCCGCAGGTTGCTGTGGCGGCTGTGGGCGAGGCTGTGGGACAGCCCGGTCGGGTTCCGGCTGACGGTGATCGCGCTGCGCGTCCTCGGCCCACTGCTCCCGCGCGCGCTGGTCCGGCTGCTGCCCGGGCCGGGCAAGGGTTGGGCCACCGGCCGGGCTCTTCCGGCAATGGGCAACGCCGGCAGGTTCCGGTCCTGGTTCGCCGGGAGGAGAGCACTGTGAGTGGTATCGATCTGGCCGAGCAGTTCCGGGCCGCACTGACCGCGCTCGACGGTGTCGCGCACCTCTGCACCTCGGCAGCCGAGGCGCACGACCGGGTGGTCGACCTCTGCGCTGCCGCGTCGGTGGTGATCGACGAGGGCCACCCCGACACCGCCGGCCTAGCCGAGCGTCTGCGTCTGGTGGACGACCCATGGGAGGCGGCCGTGGGTGTCACCGGGGTGGACGTCGCGGTCGCCGAGACGGGCACGCTGGTTCTGTCCTGGGGTCCCGGACGGCGCCGGAGCACTCCCCTGGTGCCGCCGGTGCACGTCGCACTCGTCCCGTTGCACCGGTTGGTGGCCACCTACGCCGACGCCATCGACGTCCTGGCAGCCATGAATCCGGCGCCCTCGGGTATGCAGCTGGTCACCGGACCCAGCCAATCGGCCGACATCGAGATGAAGCTCGTCAAGGGAGTGCACGGGCCCGGGCAGGTCCACGTCGTGCTCTACCCGCAGCCGGACCGGGCCTGCACCTGATGACCACGAAGCCCGCAGCCCAGCAGCTGAGCCGCATGAGCGCGGGCGAGCTGTTGTCTGGGCAGCCCCCTGAGTGGTCTGTTCCCCACGCGATGGCCACCATCCGGGACCGGGTCAAGGGTCAGGGCACGCACATTGCGGTGCTGGACGACGACCCGACCGGTACACAGTCCGTGCACGGGGTGCCGGTGCTGACCACCTGGGAGTCCGCCGATCTGCGCGCCGCACTCAGGCACCCCTCCAATGCCTTCTTCGTCCTCACCAACTCGCGCGGCCGCTCACGCCCGGAGGCTGCGGCCATCAGCCAGACCATCGCGACACGGCTGGCGGATCTCGCCGACGAGCTCGGGATCGACGTAGAAGCGATCAGCCGCAGCGACTCGACGTTGCGCGGCCACTTCCCCACCGAGATCGACGCCCTGCAGCAGGGGTTCGGTGAGCGGGGTCGGCGTTACGACGGTGTCATCATCTGCCCCTGCTTTCTCGAGGCCGGTCGGGTCACCGTCAACGACGTCCAATGGGTGCGTG
>CABDZZ010000069.1_pt1 | contig 21824 bp, 19 predicted proteins | sample 3421991 | NCBI WGS metagenome assembly CABDZZ01 (sample SAMEA5534342, study PRJEB31848) | metagenome | biome: tundra; feature: field; material: soil | place: USA | collected 2013-05 | depth 0.45 m
ACCTTCGTGCGACTGTGCTCGGGGCAGATTCGCGATGCCCGTCCGGCGCCGCACGATGTTGACCCGATCGACTACTATCTTGGCGTGCTGGCGGACAAGACCGGAGTGCTCATCGCGACGGCCGCCCGCTATGGCGCGATGTTCAGCGGCTGCCCGCCTGAGACAGTCGACATCATGCGCCGCTATGGCGAGCGCCTTGGTGTCGCTTTTCAGCTCGCCGACGACCTGCTCGACATCTCTTCGCTGTCCGGGGACTCCGGCAAGGAACCCGGCACGGACCTACGCGAGGGAGTGGCAACCCTTCCGGTGCTCCTGGTACGCCAGTCAAACGATCCTGCCGACGATCGACTCAAGCACCTGCTCAACGCCGACCTTCGCGACGATGACCTGCACGCGGAGGCACTCGGCCTGCTGCGAGCCCACCCTGCCATGGGCGAGGCACGTGAGCGGACCAATACGGTGGCCCTGGAAGCGCAGAAGCTTCTTGCTCCGCTCGCAGGCCGGCTCTCGGCTCACTCCGTGGCACGCGACTCCGTCACCGCCTTGTCGGACCTGGTCGGGAGCGTGGCCAACCGCGCTGGTTAGACCGGGACCATCGTTGGCTTGGCTCAGGGCCAACCGATGGCTCAGACTGCGGCGTACTCTGCTGCCTCCGCCAGACGGCGACGGGTGCGAACGGATTGGATCGAGTCAAAGGTCAGCACCAGCAGCGCAACCCACACGATGGCGAAGCCGATCCAGCGGCTGGTACCCATGGTCTCGCCCAGGAGCAGAACACCACAGAGCAGCTGCAGGACCGGGGTGACGAACTGCAGGAGGCCGATCGTCACAAGTGGGACCCGCCGGGCTGCGGCACCGAACAAGACCAGTGGCGCGGCGGTCGCCAGGCCGGACGAGGCCAGGAGCAGGGGATGGGCAGGCGAGTCCACCGTGAAAGTGGTCTCGCCCCGCAGGCCGACCCAGACGAGAACAGCGATAGCTACCGGCACCAATACTGCAGTCTCGGCGGTCAGGCTCTGCAAGGCGCCCAGCGAGGTGCCCAGCCGCTTCTTCATCAGGCCGTAGAGAGCGAACGAGAAGGCCAGGCCCAGCGCGATCCACGGAGGGCGCCCGAAGTCGATCGTGAGGTAGATCCCGGCGGTGAGCCCGATCGCTACGGCCACCCACTGCAGCCGGCGGAGTCTTTCGCGCAGGACCAGGACGCCGATCGCCACGGTCACGATCGGGTTCAGGAAGTAGCCCAAGGACGCCTCGGTTACGTGGTGAGCCACCACCGCCGCTACATAGATAGACCAGTTGACGGCCAGCAACACCCCGGCCAAGGTGACTGCGCCGAGCATCCGCGGGTTGACGAACACCGAACGGCACCAGCCGAAATCGCGGCGGACGGCAAGTACTGACCCGCACAAGAGCAGGGTCCACACGATGCGGTGGGACAGGATCTCCCAAGTGCCGGCAGGTGCCAGCAAATCGAAGTATAAGGGGAACACCCCCCAGATCGCGTAGGCAACAGCGCCGTAGATGGTGCCGTTTCGTGCGTCCTGGGGAGTAGCAGTGGAGCTACCTATCAATCGCCGACGTTCCAGGTGTCCTTGCCGTGAAGCAGTGTGGCCAGGTCGGTGTCGGTCGCCTTGCCGCCGGCGGTGCTGACGGCGTCATCGATCTGGGCGCGCACGAGGTCGTCGTAGGTCGGCCTCGAGACGTTGCGGAAGATGCCCATCGGCATGTGGGCCATCGCTGGATCCTCGAGCCGGGACAGTTGGAACGCGATCGACGGGTCATCTGCGCCAGCGTCGTGAATGACGACGCGGGACATGTCGGCGCCCTCGGCAGCCACAACCCTCAGCTCGCCGGAGTCTCCGCGGGCAATGAACTGGTCGGCCCCCACGCGCACTGGCTCACCGTCGATGAGATGGACGACCCGGGCCTCGGCCTGGTCGCGGTCCTTCATCAGCTCGAAGGCACCGTCGTTGAAGATGGGACAGTTCTGGTAGATCTCCACCAGCGCCGTGCCGCGATGTTCGGCAGCCGCTCGAAGCACAGACGTGAGGTGCTTGCGGTCTGTGTCCATCGTGCGAGCCACGAAGGTGGCCTCGGCTCCGAGGGCCAGTGAAGCAGGGTTGAAGGGTCTGTCGACCGAGCCGAACGGAGACGACTTGGTGAGTTTGCCGAACTCGGAGGTGGGGGAGTACTGACCCTTGGTCAGGCCGTAGATCCTGTTGTTGAACAACAGGATCTTGAGGTTGACGTTGCGCCGCATCGCATGGATCAGGTGGTTGCCGCCGATCGACAGCGCATCACCATCGCCCGTGACGACCCACACCGACAGGTCACCTCGTGCCGTCGCCAGACCGGTCGCAATGGCCGGCGCACGACCGTGGATCGAGTGCATGCCGTACGTGTTGAGGTAGAAGGGGAAGCGCGAGGAGCATCCGATGCCGGAGACGAAGACGATGTTCTCGCGCTTGAGGCCGAGCTCGGGCAGGAATCCCTGGACCGCCGCGAGGATCGAGTAGTCACCGCAACCGGCGCACCAGCGGGGCTCCTGGTCGCTGGCGAAGTCCTTCTTGTTCTGTCTGGGTTCGTCCTGCATGAGATGTGGCACCCCGAGGGTTCCAGCACCTGGCATACCGAGGTCGACGTTGGTCATCGGGTGACTCCGCTCAGGTTGGCTTTGGCCTCGGTCAGGAGGGTCGCAAGCTCGATGGAGGTGAATGGCAACCCGCGCACCTGTGTGTAGGACTGCACGTCCACGAGGTACTTGGCCCGCAGCAAAAGGGCAAGCTGGCCCAGGTTCATCTCCGGCACGATCACCCGCTCGTACCTGCGCAGCAGCTCCCCGAGGTTGGGCGGAAAGGGGTTGAGGTGGCGGATATGGGCGCGTGCGACATTGACACCGTTGTTACGCGCCAACCGGGTGGCTTCCGCGATCGGTCCGTAAGTCGACCCCCAGCCCAGGATCAGGACGTCGGCGTCGCCGGACGGGTCGTCCACCACCAGGTCCGGGATGCTCTTGGCGATGCCATCGATCTTGGCCTGGCGCAGCCTCGTCATCTTGTCGTGGTTGTCGGGGTCGTAGGAGAGGTCGCCGGTGACGTCGGCCTTCTCGATGCCTCCGATGCGGTGCTCCAGGCCGGGGGTGCCCGGGACAGCCCATGGCCGAGCTAGGGTCTTGGGGTCCCGCAGGAACGGGTGGAAGACCCAGTCGCCATTGGCATCAACGTCATTGGGCTCCGTGGCGAACTTGATCTCGCTGTGGGGCAGACTGGCGACGTCGGGGATGCACCAAGGCTCCGAGCCGTTGGCGAGGTAGCCGTCCGAGAGCAAGAACACCGGTGTCCGGTAGGTCGTGGCGATCCGGACCGCTTCCAGTGCGGCGTCGAAGCAGTCGCCCGGGGACTGGGGCGCGACGACAGGGACAGGGGACTCGCCGTTGCGCCCGAACATCGCCTGCAGCAGGTCGGACTGCTCGGTCTTGGTCGGCAGACCCGTTGAGGGGCCACCACGCTGGACATCGATAATGATCAAGGGCAGTTCCATGGTCACCGCCAGGCCAATCGCCTCGGACTTGAGTGCAACACCGGGACCCGAGGTTGGGGTGACGCCCAGCGCACCTCCGTAGGAGGCTCCGATCATGGCGCCCACGGCGGCGATCTCGTCCTCGACCTGCATGGTGGTGACGCCGTACCGCTTCAGCTTCGAAAGCGTGTGCAGGATGTCCGTTGCCGGGGTGATGGGGTAGGCGCCCAGGACCAGCCGCAAACCGCTGAGGTGTGCTGCTGCCACCAGGCCGTAGGAGACGGCGGTGTTGCCGGTGATGTTGCGGTAGGTGCCGGCCCGCATCTCGGCGGGGGCGATCTCGTAGGTGACGGCAAAGTCCTCAGTGGTCTCGCCGTAGTTGAAGCCCGCGTGCAGGGCCGCGAGGTTGGCCTCGAGAATGTCCGGCTTGGACCCGAACTTGCTCTTCAGGAACTGCTCGGTTCCTGCCGTCGGGCGGGTGTACAGCCACGACAGCAGGCCCAGCGCGAACATGTTCTTGGATCGCTCCTTGTCCTTGCGGGACAGGGGGAAGTCGGCGAGCGCGTCGACGGTCAGCGAAGTCAGGTTGAGCGGGTGCACGTGGAAGGCGTCCAGGCTGCCATCCTCCACCGGAGACACCTCGTAGTCGACCTTGCCCAAGTTGCGCTTGGTGAACTCATCGGTGTTGACGATGATCGTGCCCCCGCGGGGCAGATCGCCCAGGTTGGCCTTGAGCGCGGCCGGGTTCATCGCCACCAGGACGTCAGGTGCGTCGCCAGGGGTCAGGACGTTATGGTCTGCGAAATGTAGTTGGAAGCTCGAGACGCCCAGCAGCGTGCCCTGAGGTGCCCGGATCTCCGCGGGGTAGTTGGGCAGGGTCGACAGGTCATTGCCAAGCGCCGCGGTTTCTGAGGTGAAACGGTCTCCCGTGAGCTGCATGCCATCACCGGAGTCTCCTGCGAAACGAATGACTACGCTGTCAATGCGCTCAACTCGCTTGATACTCATGCGTGCGTTCCCACCAGATTTCTTGGATGTCCCAATACGTCCCTGTGGACGTCGGGGATTCTTTAGATGCTACCTCGCGCACCGAACGCTGGCGCGGCGGCTTGACCGAACGGGACGCGCGTGTCGGTTGCTCCGGCGAGCGCGGGACCTCCCGAAGAATTACCGGCTGCCACTGACTAGGCTGTCCCGCGTGTCCCCATATCTGACTGTTGCTGGAGTCGTTTTGGCAGGCGCGTTCCTCTTCGCCGCAGCGATGGGAGTCCGTTTGATACTCGCTCCACGTGCGCCCACGGCGGCGAAGCTCACGACCTATGAGTGTGGTGTTGACCCCGTCGGCGAGGGCTGGGCGCAGACCAATGTCCGCTACTTCCTCTATGCGTTCCTGTACGTTGTCTTCGCAGTTGACGCGGTCTACCTCTTTCCCTGGGCCACCGTGATCCGCAGCTCGGACCTCGGTAGGGCCTCGCTGGCCGAGATGGCCATCTTCATCCTCGTGCTCTTGGTCGGTCTGGCCCATGCGGCTCGCCGCGGGCTGCTCAGGTGGGTCTGATGGCATTGGAGCTGCGGAAAGTGAATAAAGGGGTGACGCGGTGAAGGTCGAACTGCCCATGCCCAGTATCGGGGTGCTCAACGATGATGCGCCCCGCCCGATCAAGGTCGTGCTGAACTGGGGTCGGCGCTACAGCCTGTGGGTGTTCAACTTCGGACTGGCCTGTTGCGCGATCGAGTTCATCTCCGCGTCCATGGCGCGGCACGACTTTATCCGCCTTGGCGTGATCCCCTTCGCGCCCGGCCCGCGCCAGGCCGATCTCATGGTGGTGTCCGGCACGGTCTCGGACAAGATGGCCGCGGCGATCCGAAGGCTGTACGACCAGATGCCTGAGCCCAAGTACGTCATCTCTTTCGGCTCCTGTGCCAACAGCGGCGGCCCCTACTGGGACTCGTACTGCGTGACCAAGGGCGTTGACCAGCTGATCCCGGTCGATGTCTATGTGCCCGGCTGCCCGCCGCGACCTGAGGCTCTGCTGCAGGGCATCATCCGGTTGCAGGAGAAGATCGCCGCCGAGTCGCTGTCCAGCAAGACCATTCGTGCGAAGTATGCCGGTTCGCGCCGCGCCGGGGCAGGGGAAGTCACCCGGCCCCTGCTGATGCAGCCACCTGCCATTGAGCCACAGGCGACCGATCGCCATCTCGGGGCTGAGCAGTCGTGATCGAGACGCCCTGCCGCGACGTGCCACTGCACGAGTGGGCGGATGCGTTGAGCGCGGCCCGCAACGAAGGATTCGACTTCTTCGACTGGCTGACCGCCGTCGACGAGACGGACGCGCAGGAGAGTCCCGGCTTCGACCTGGTCTGCCACCTCATGAACAGCTCGACCGGACGAGGCACGTTGGCTCGCGTTCTCCTGCGCACCCGAGTGTCCAGCGGTCAGTCACCGGCCAGCGCCACGGGACTGTGGCCTGGCGCCGCGTGGCACGAACGCGAGACCCACGAGATGTTCGGTATTGACTTCGAGGGGTTCAACGACGGGACCGGACTCGGTCTGCGCCCGCTCTTGTTGCCCAACGGTTTTGATGGCACGCCCCTGCGCAAGTCCTTCGTCCTGGCAGCACGCGCCAGCAAGGCATGGCCCGGCCTAAAGGAGCCGGGCGAGGGCGCATCCACACACGCGGGTCCGCAGGCTGAGAAGCCGGGCCGGCGCAAGATCACGGCACCAGGCGTGCCCGACATCACCTGGGGACCGCGTTGAACCCCGTGCTCGAGGTTGTGCTGCGCTCGGTGAGCGTGCTGGTCGCGTTCCTCGTACTGCCGTTGGCCGTGGGTCAGACCGAGCACAAGGTCATGGCGCACATGCAGGGTCGGCTGGGCCCCATGTATGCCGGCGGATTTCACGGTTGGGCGCAGCTGGTCGCCGATGGTGCCAAGTTCGTCCAGAAGGAAGACATCATCCCGCGTGCGGCCGACCGCTGGGTGTTCAAGCTCGCACCCGCGGTCGCGTTGGTGCCATATCTCGTCGCCCTCAGCGTCATTCCGCTCTCTGCGACAGTGGTCGCCGCAGATGTCGGCGCCGGTGTGCTGTTCGTCCTGGCGGCCAGCGCGGTCGGGATCCTGGGACTCTTGATGGCCGGCTGGTCCAGTGCCAACAAGTACGCCCTGCTCGGCGGCATGCGTGCCGCTGCACAGCTGCTCAGCTACGAGCTCCCGTTGGTTCTTTCGGTGGCGTCGGTGGCTCTGGCCGCGGGGACGGTGTCGCTGACCGGCATCGCCGAGGCATGGCAGCCGCTGTGGTTGTTGTGGCAGCTGCCCGGGGCGTTCGTCTTCCTGATCGCAGCAGTGGCCGAGCTCCAGCGTCCGCCCTTCGACATGCCGCTTGCCGACTCCGAGATCGTGATGGGGCCGTTCACCGAGTACACGGGACTGCGCTTCGCGTTCTTCCTGCTCTCGGAGTACGCCGGCATCGTGGTGATGTCCCTGCTGTTCGCCGTACTCTTCCTCGGCGGTTGGCGCGGTCCGTTCTCCGACGTCATGGGCCCCCTGTGGACAATCCTCAAGGGTCTGCTCATCGCCGTGCTGATCATCTGGCTGCGCGTGGCCTGGCCCCGCTTGCGCGAGGACCAGCTCCAGCGTCTTGCCTGGTTGGTTCTCGTTCCCCTCGCGCTGGCTCAGCTGGCCCTGACCGCAGGATGGGTGGTGTTGAGCTCATGACCGAGCAACCACATTCACACAAGAACCCGCCCAAGGCACGTGGCGCCATACCGGGTCTTCTCAAGGGACTGGCCACCACGGCCAAGACCTTGGCCAGGCCGACCCACACGGCCGAGTACCCCGACGCCCAACCCCACCTGCCGCCGCGCACCCGGGGGGTCATCGCCCTGCTGGAGGAGAACTGCACGAGCTGCATGTTGTGCGCGCGGGAGTGCCCGGACTGGTGCATCTACATCGACTCCCACAAGGAGACGCTCCCGGCGACCACCGAAGGCGGGCGTGAGCGGCAGCGCAACGTGCTGGACCGGTTCGCCATCGACTTCTCGTTGTGCATGTACTGCGGCATCTGCATCGAGGTCTGCCCCTTCGACGCCCTGCACTGGAGCCCCGAGTTCGAGTACGCCGAGGTCAACATCCTGGACCTGCTGCATGAGAAGACCAGGCTCGGGCAGTGGATGCCCACGGTGCCGCCGCCGCCTGCGCTAGACCCGAACTCGGCTGAGCCGCAGGAGATCACCGCTGCGAACAAACCGGCTCGCACGGCCCCGGAGGCCCGCGCATGACGACGCTGGACATTCTGTTCGGTGCTGTTGCCCTGATCACCGCAGCGAGCGCTGTTCTTGCCGTGACCACCCAGCATCTCGTGCACGCCGCGCTCTGGCTGGTCGTCACCCTCGGCACCCTGGCCGGCTGCTACCTGATTCTGGGCGCTGAGCTGGTGGCCCTGGTGCAGCTGCTTGTGTATGTCGGCGCAGTCGTCGTGCTCGTGCTCTTCGCGCTCATGCTGACCCGCGCGCCGATGGGCAGCAGTCCGGAGCACAGTTCCAGTTCGGTTCAACGGATTGCGGCAGCGCTGATCGGGGCCGGCACCTCCGCACTGTTCGCTGCCGTGCTGTTGCCGGCCTTGGGCGGAGAGCTGCGACCGACCAGACCCGGCGACACGAAAGGGATCGCGACCCAGCTGTTCGGGACGTGGGTGTGGCCCTTTGAGCTGCTCTCGCTGCTGCTGCTGGTAGCCCTGATCGCCGCGTTGGCCGTCTCCAGGATGCCGCCCAGGCTTCCCGTCTCCGGGGTGCCGAGCACCGTGTCCGGCAGGGAGTCTGCATGATCCATCTGTGGGTTCCCCTCATGCTTGTCTGCGTCCTTGCCGGGGCCGGGGCCTACGGCGTGATGGCCCGGCGCAATGCGGTGCTGGTCCTGATCGGTGTCGAGCTGATCCTCAACGCTGCCAACCTGTTGTTCGTCACGATGGGCTCGGTGCTCGACGACAAGCTGCGCACGGGTCACGTCCTGACCCTTTTCCTGATCACCATCGCCGCCGCCGAGATGGGGGTCGCGCTTGCCGTGATCCTGGCGCTGTTCCGCGACCGTGGCCACATCGACCTGAGCGAGCCCGGTTCATGAGAGATTCAGTTTCACTGGCGGCCCGGCTGGTCGTCCTGGTTCCCTTCCTAGCAGCGATCCTGGGTCTGTTGGTGGCCAGGCGCCGTCGGCTCAGTGCGTTCGTCGCCTCCGGCAGTGCCGTGGCGAGCCTGCTCGCCGGCCTCTACGTTCTGTATGCCATCCACCACGGCCCGTTCACCCAAGAGGTCTCCACCGTTGGGGCCCTTCCCCTGGGCCAGCTGCGGATGCCGTTGAACCTCTTCGTGGACGACCTCAGCGCGATCGTCGTGGTCGCCGTGGCGATCGTGGGACTGGCGGTTCAGCTCTTCTCGAACTGGTACCTGCATGAGGACGACCGCTTCGGGGTGTTCGTCGCCTCGGTCTCCCTGTTCTTGGCGGCCATGCTCCTGGTGGTCCTGTCTGGTGACCTCGTGCTCACCCTCATCGGCTGGGAGGTCATGGGTTGGTGTTCATACCTGCTCATCGGCCACAACAGCCGCCTTGAGCCCGCGCGAAGAGCTGCCACCAAGGCGTTCCTGGTCACCCGCCTCGCCGACCTGGCATTCGTCATCGGCCTGATCATCTTGGCGTCCGGGGTCCAGACCACGTCCATCCCGGTCGTGATCGCTATCTGGCCTCATCTGTCGGGTTCGACCCTGACGGCCGCGCTCCTGTGTCTGCTCGTCGGCGTCGCCGGCAAGTCGGCACAGTTCCCCTTCCACGACTGGCTTCCGGATGCGATGGAAGGCCCGACCCCCGCCTCGGCGCTCATCCACGCGGCGACCATGGTGGCCGCCGGCACATTCGTCCTGGCGCGTCTTTTCGACATCTTCGTCCTGTCTGACCCGGCTCGCCTCGTGCTCGCGGTGAGCACCGCCGTGACCATGGTCGGTGCCGCGATCATTGCCTTTGGCCAGTCGGACCTTAAACGGATGCTGGCCTACTCCACCCTCAGCCAGATCGCGATCATGTTGTCTGCCCTGGCCGTGGCACCGAAGTCCGTCGGAGCTGGCCCGGCCGTGTTCCACCTGTTGTCGCACGCGATGTTCAAGGCGTTGTTGTTCCTCGCGATCGGGTGGCTCAGCGTCCTCGTGGCCGGCACAGCGGCGGTCAAGTTGTCGGGTGGAGTGCGCCATCACCCGCAGCTGAAATGGCCCATCGGCATCGGACTCCTATCGCTTGCCGGAGTCCCGCCGCTTGTCGGGTTCGTCTCCAAGGAGTATGTCCTGGGCGCGGCCTTCGACAACGTCAACGAGCTGGGGCGGGCCGCGGGGTGGATCGTCCTGGTCTCATTTGGGCTGACAGTGGTGCTCACTGCTGCCTACTGCACCCGAGCCTGGTTTGTCCTCACCCACCTGAATCCCCAGGAAGAGGCCTTCCGCCAGGCCACGATCGAGGCTTCGCGGAAGATCGTGGACGTCACCCTCGTCGAGCTCTTCACGGAGGCGGCACCTCACGCCACAGCTGTATACACGCCGCCACCGCCCGTCGTCGAAGTCGAGTCCGATCACGGTCATGCCGAGATATTCGCCGGTGCCCGTTTGTCGATCGGCGTCCTTGCTTTCCTGAGCGTGGTTGGCGGGCTGATCATCTTCACCCCACTTGTTGCGGTCGAACCCCACATCGTCTGGTACCTGGCAACAACCTCGTTGCTCCTGATCCTGGCGGCGTGGCTCGTGGTGCGGCGGATGGCCTCGATGAATATCAGCGGTGATGCGGCCGACCTTCTGGGCACCCGCCGAATGGCTTTGTTTGACAAGGGTTTTGGAGCGGACGGTATCTATGTCGCAGTTATGTCCCCGGTCGTCAAGCTGGCCCGGATCGTGGTGACAGCAGACCGCGAGATCATCGACGCCTCCGTCCGCGGCACCGTCGTGGCGACTCGCTGGGTCGGGGTCGCCGGCGAGCGGGTGCACACCCGCAAGCCGTCCTCCTACCTCGTGTGGTTGTTGCTCGGACTGCTGGCGGTCGGCGTATCGGGCGTGACGTTGTGGTGATCCTGCTGATCGGCGCACTGGTGATCCCGGCTGTCACGGGCACCGCCCTGCTTCTGTCCGGGCGTGGCTTCCGGCCCCAGGTCGAGGGCAACGCCAATACGATCAGCCTCGTCGCCAGCGTGCTCACGGCTGCCCTGGTCATCGCGACGGTGATCGTCCGCCCTGTACTGAACTACTCGTGGCTGCCCTCCCTGGGGGTCAGGCTGCACTTCGCAGTGGACGGCATCAGCGCACCCCTGTTGATCCTCACCGCGGCGCTCAGCGTTGCGGTCGTGGTCAACGCCCGGTCTCGGCCTTCGCACGGCGGCTCGCCCGCGTCGTTCTACGGATGTTTGCAGCTGGTCGAGCTCGGTGCGCTGGCAACGTTCTTCGCGCGTGATGCTGTCATCTTCTACGTCGCCTTTGAAGTTGTGCTGGTGCCCATGTGGGTCCTGATCGCCCGCTACGGCGACTCCCACGATCTCGCGGCACGGCGCGACGCATCAGGTCGCTTCGTGCTTTACACGGTGCTCGGCTCCACGCTCATGCTGATCGGCATCCTCGCCCTGGTGCAGGCTTCGGGCACGGCCGACCTGGACGCCCTCGCGGCCGCCCACGGCGCGGGACTCGCAAGGCACACGCAGATCATCATCGCGGCGCTGCTCCTGGTCGGGATGGGGATCAAGGTGCCGGTGTGGCCGCTGCACACCTGGCTGCCGCCTGCACATACCATCGCGCCAACTGCCGGTTCGGTGATGCTGGCAGCCCTTCTGCTGAAGATGGGCACCTACGGGATCGTGCGGTTGGCGATCGCGCCGCTGCCCCTGGGATTCGGTGCTCTGGCACCGGCGTTCGGCGTCCTCGGCGTCATCGGCATCATCTGGGGAGGCCTGGCCTGTCTGGTCGAGAACGACCTCAAGCGGCTCATTGCCTACTCCTCCGTTGCACACATGGGCTTCGTGGTTCTGGGGCTCTCGAGCGGGACGACGGTGGGGCTGCAGGCAGCGTTGTTCGCCAACATCGCCCACGGTGTGGTGTCCGCCCTGCTCTTCTTCCTCGTCGGCGGTCTCAAGGAACGCTGGGGATCAGCGGACCTGGCCACCGCGCGCGCTGCACTGCGTGAGGTCTCGCCGCGCCTCGGCATCGCCCTTGTCGTCGGATTCGCAGCCTCGCTCGGCCTTCCTGGTCTTGTCGGTTTCTGGGGCGAGTTCCTGGCCATGTACTCCGCGTGGAACCCCGCGCCCGACCGTCCCCAAGGCCTCATGCGTCTCCTGGTCATCGTGGCAGTGAGCGGCGCCGGACTGGCCGCGCTGTACTCCCTGCGGGTGCTGCGGCTGATCTGGTCCGGCGACCGTACGACACCATCACATGAGGACGCCCGCGGCGGCGAATGGTCTGTACTGGCAGTCCTGATCGCCGCCGTCCTTGTCCTTGGCGTCGCCCCGGGACTGTTGTTGAACTCGACCTTCAAGGACGCTGCCTCCATCACCATAGGGGTGTCCCGATGAGCCAGGCCGTCGTCAGCGTGAACGCCGGGATTCTGCTGCCGGTGCTCGCACCAGCAGTCGGAGCGGCCGTCGTCCTGGTCACCGATGTTGCGGTCCAGCACCTGCGCCGCGTGCACTACGTGATCGCGCTGGTCAGTCTCGTTGTCGGTGCCCTTGCCACTTTCGCGGGTCTGGGGATGGTCGGCGGATCCGCTCGCCGGACGCTCTGCCTGCCCGGCAGTGGCCTGTGCATGTACGCCGCCGACTCCGTCGCGTCGACCCTTCAGCTGGCTGCGTTGTTGGCAGCCGCCCTCACCCTGCTGCTGAGCTGGCCCGACGACAAGAAGCAGTCGCCCGGTGGCACCGCAGTCATCGTCAGCCTCGTCCTGGCTGCGACGGCGGGGGCCACGGCTGTTGCTGGGGCCCGCGACGTCGGCTCGTGGCTGGTTGCCCTCGAGCTTGCCACTCTCCCGACGGTGGCGCTGGTCGCGCTGCGCGGCGCGCGCTCTGCGATCTCCGGGGCGATCGCCCTGCTCACCACCGCGTTGGTCTCCTTCGGTCTGCTGGCGCTGTCGGCTGCTCTCTGGTTCACGGCCACCGGCAGCGGTTTCCTTACTCCCGCAGCCGGGCTGGTGGCGATCAACGATCCGGCGAGACGCCCGATCCTGGTCCTTGCCGTCGTTGTTGTCATTGCCGGGATCGGCTTCAAGCTCTCGCTCGTGCCGTTTCATGCGTGGACTCCTGAGGCCTACGACGGCGCCCCCCTGCCGATCGCCGCCTTCCTGGCTGGCGTCTCCAAGATCGCTGCCCTGGCCGCTCTGCTTGTCGTCATCCGCGCCATCGCTCCGCTGGGTGCTCCGCCGCTGGCCGCCATCGCGATCGTGTCGGCCATCAGCATGACCCTTGGCAACATCATGGCGTTGCGACAGAACGGCGTCGTCCGGTTCCTTGCGTGGTCGACCGTGGCACAGGCCGGTTGGGTGGTCCTGCCGCTGGCGGCTGTCTCCTCGGGTGCTGTACACGCCTCCGGGGCTTACCTCCTGGCGTACGCCCTGGCCACACTGCTGATCTTCGCGGTAGTCGCTGCCATGGTCCAGATCAGGGGAGCGGCTCGCGCACGCGACCTCAACGAATACCGCGGTCTCCTGGGTGACCACCCTGTTCTGGCAAGCGCCCTCGGGCTGGGCCTGTTGTCGCTGGCCGGGCTCCCGCCGGGCTTCCTGGGTCTGGTGGCGAAGGTTGCCGCCCTGCGCCCGGTTGTCACCAGCGAGCTCTGGTGGCTGGCCGTCATCGCGGCTGTCAACGCGGTCCTGGGCGTGGCCGTCTACCTGCGGTGGCTGCTCATCGTCATCTCCACGCCTGACGCCTCAGTGCAGGCCCCGGCGCCAAAGGTTCCGGATGGGACTTCACCGGTGGCTGTACAGGCGGTTCGGGCACATCCGGCGACGCTTGTCGCCGTCGGTTTTACCGTGGTGGCACTGGTGGTGACCAGCTTGAACCCGCAGATGCTGGTGGGCCTGCTCGGTCAGTAGTCCGGAACATCATCCTTGGTAGCCACGTTAGGAAGAACATGCACAACCACTACAACGGACTTAAGACCACGCTCCTCTTCAGTGGCATCTTCGCAGTCCTGCTCGTGCTGGGTTCGGTGTTCAAGGGGGGCCAGTACATCTGGGCCTTCGCCCTGTTCGGGGTGGTCATGACGGCTTACGGGTACTGGAACAGCGACAAGATCGCGATCAAGGCGATGCACGCACGGCCGGTCAGCGAGGCTGAAGCCCCGGCCATGTATCGGATCGTGCGTGAGCTCTCGAGCGCGGCGACCAAGCCGATGCCGCAGTTGTTCATCTCGCCGACCGAAGCGCCCAACGCCTTTGCCACCGGACGCAACCCGTCCCACGCTGCGGTCTGCTGCACCCAGGGGATCCTGGAGCTTCTCGACGAGCGCGAGCTACGCGGGGTCCTCGGCCATGAGCTGATGCACGTCTACAACCGCGATATCTTGACGTCTTCGGTGGCCGCCGCCGTTGCCGGCGTCATCACCAGCGTCGCCCAGATGTTCATGTTCATGAGCTTCTTCGGCGGCAGTGGCGGCGAAGACGACAACCGTTCCAACCCGGTGGCCCTGATGGCCATGGCCCTGCTCGCGCCGGTTGCCGCCACGACGATCCAGCTGGCGATCAGTCGGACGCGTGAGTACGACGCGGACGAGGACGGCGCCAAGCTGACGGGTGACCCGTTGGCTCTGGCGTCGGCGCTCAGCAAACTCGAGCGCGGGACGGCCGCCGCACCCCTGGCGCCCCAGCGCGATCTCGTCAATGCCAGTCACATGATGATCGCCAACCCCTTCCGCGGGCAGGACGTCTCGCGGCTGTTTGCGACCCACCCACCGATGGCCGACCGGATCGCCCGCTTGGAGACGATGGCCTCGGGGTACCGCGGGTACTGACAGGGTGCTGACTGGAGCGCCCATACACCGACCTGCGGCGACCACCCCCGGCCGTCTCTGAAAGAGTGCGGGCATGACCAACCTGACCCGTGTGGAAGCCGGGGCGCGATCCGCCCTCATCGATGTCACCGGATATCGTGTTGAGCTCGATCTGGCCCAGGGCCCCACCACGTTCGAGTCCTCCAGCACGGTGAGCTTCACGTGTGCTGAACCGGGGGCCTCGACGTTCCTTGACGTCAAACCGCAGCGGCTTCACCGGGTCACCCTCAACGGCGTGGATCTGGACCTCACCGGCTTCGATGGCGATCGGGTCGCGCTGAACGCGCTAGCCGTCGCGAACGAGGTCGTGGTGACTGCAACGATGAGCTACAGCATCGATGGTCAGGGCCTGCACCGGGCCGTCGACTCGGCAGACCAGCGGCACTACGTCTATGGGCACTCGTTCCTGGACGCCGCGCCGCGGGTATTCGGCTGCTTCGACCAGCCCGACCTCAAGGCTCCCTACGACGTCACAGTGACCGCACCCCCCGAGTGGATCGTCCTGGGCAACGGTGCGGCCACACGCATCGGCGAGGGAAGCTGGGTGCTGGCGACGACGAAGCCGTTGGCCACCTACTTCTTCACCGTCTGCGCCGGACCTTATGTCTCCGTGACGGCAGTGCATGACGGTATTCCGCTGGGCATCCACGCGAGAGCCTCGTTGCGGGAACCTCTGGAGCGCCAGGCCAAGCAGATGCTCACAGTCACTGCGCAGTCCTTAAACTACTACCACTCGCTGTTCGGCATCCGTTACCCGTTCGGGGAGTACCACCAGGTCTACGTCCCCGAGTTCAACGCCGGCGCGATGGAGAACCCCGGCTGCGTGACGCTGCGGGACCAGTACGTGTTCCGCGGGGCCATGACGCACGACGAGGTCCTGACCCGGTCCAACACGATCTCGCATGAGATGGCACACATGTGGTTCGGCGACCTGGTGACCATGAGGTGGTGGGACGACCTGTGGCTGAACGAGTCCTTCGCCGAGTACATGTCTCATCGAACCCTCATTGAGGTCACGGAGTTCACCGACGCTTGGGTCGACTCCTCGATGGCACGAAAGGTGTGGGGCTATGCCGCCGAGCGGATGCCGTCGACCCACCCGGTGGCCGGCTCGCCTGCCCCGGATGCCCAGTCGGCACTTCAGAACTTCGACGGCATCTCCTACGCCAAAGGGGCTGCCACACTGCGTCAGCTGATCGCCCACATCGGCGATGCCGCATTCATCTCTGGGGTGGCACAGTACCTGTGCTCCCACGCGTACGGCAACGCTACCCTCGCGGACTTCCTCGGGGCGATGGAGCATGCCAGCGGTAGGGACCTGCAGGGCTGGGCCGATGCGTGGCTGCGTACTGCGAGCCTCGATGCGATCTCGGTGGACACGGCCTCGGATCAGGGTTGGATCACGTCGGCCACGATGCGCAGGACGCCGCCGCAGGCCTATCCAGCCGATCGTCCGCACAGCATCGATGTAGCCGGGTTCTCGCGCGGCACAGAGGTATTCCGGGTGCTGACCACGGTGGACCGGGACGAGACGAAGATGCCCGAGCTGCAGGGCAAGCCGACCGCGAACATGTTGATCCCCAACGCGACGGACCTGACCTGGGCCAACATAAAGCTCGACGCGGCCACCGTCGCTGCCGCGCCCGCTGAGTTGTCGGCGGTGCCACAGACTCAGGCCCGGGCGGTGGTCTGGACGGCCCTGATCGACGCAGTCGCCCTGGCCGAGATCAACCCCCGACACCTGCTCGCTGTCCTGGCCACATCCTGGGCAGGTGAAAGCAACCAGTCGATCATCAACCGGGTGGGTCTGTTGATGACCCAGCGGATCATCCCGGCGTTCATCCCGCCTCCCGAGCAGGACGGTGCGTATGCCGTGATCGCGGCGGCTGCCGTCTCGATGCTCGCTGAGGCGGAACCTGGCTCATCACGAGCTCTGGTGGCCGCACGGTACGTGGGGACCTCGTCGGCGGACGAAGACCTGCTGCGCCGCTGGGCTGCAGGGGAGCAACTGCCCCAGGGCCTGGACGAGGACTCGGACTTCCGTTGGCTGGTGTTGGGCAACCTGGCGCGGCGCAGTGCCGTCGGGTCGGCTGAGCTTGACGCCGCGCTCGATCAGGACCGCACGATGGCGGGGAACCTGAAATGGCTGCAGGCCAAGGCTTCTGCCCCTGAGGCGGCGGCCAAGGACTGGGCCTGGCAGCAGCTGACGGAAGAGCACGGACGATCCAACTATGAGCTGAACGCGCTGGCCGCCGGGTTCTGGCACGCGAGCGACCATGACGTTCTCCGACCGTATGTCGCTCGCTACTTCTGCGATGTGCCGGCACTGTCCAGGCGGGTCGGTGAGGACGCCCTGGCTAGAGTGGCGACGTTGGCCTACCCGGCCAATCTGGTCGAGTCGTCCACGGCAGAGCAGTCTGCGGCGGCACTGGGGCGTACTGATCTCAGCGCCTCGGTGCGACGGGCCATCGTTGACGCCGACTCCCACCTGCGTGAGGCTCTGGCATCACGGGCCGCCTTCGGCTGAGGGGTCAGCGGTAGTTGGTGAACTGGACAGCGACCTCCAGGTCGGCACCGCGCAGCATCGACATGACTGCCTGCAGGTCGTCCTTGGACTTGCTGGACACCCGCAGCTCGTCTCCCTGGATGAGTGGCTTCACGTTCTTGCCGAACTCCTCGCGGATCAACTTGGAGATCTTCTTGGCCTCCTCCTGGCTGATCCCGTCCTTCAGCGAGGCCTCGAGGCGGTATTCCTTGCCGGAGAGCTGGGGTTCCTTGTCGCCGAGATCCAGGGCCTTGAGCGAGACGTTGCGCTTGATCAGCTTGGTCTGGAAGACGTCAAGGACCGCGAGCACGCGCTCCTGCGAATTAGCCTTGATCAGGATGTTCTCTCCGCTCCACTCGATGGAGGCTCCAACGTTCTTGAAGTCGTAGCGCTGGGAGATCTCCTTCTGGGACTGGGTCAGCGCGTTGCTGACCTCTTGCTTGTCGACCTTGCTCACGACGTCGAATGATGCGTCGGCCATGTCGGCTCCTTCGGGTGTGTCGGGTGGACGGACCCTCGACGAGGCGAGGGATGTGGTGTGGTTTGTCCTGGTGCGGGCCGCCCCGATTGGACGAACCCCGTGGTCCAGTTGCTATCCTTCCATCCGCACCTAGGCAGGTTGCCCGAGCGGCCAATGGGAGTGGACTGTAAATCCATCGCGAAAGCTTCGAAGGTTCGAATCCTTCACCTGCCACCACGTGCACAAAGGGCCCCTGACCTGCGGAAACGCCGGTCCGGGGCCCTTTCATGGTTTCCGGCTGTGATCGGCTAAAACCGGCCGTCTACGGCTGTTCGCCGGTAATGCGCCGGTAAGTTTGGGCCACATCCGGGACTTCGGTAGTCGGCAGCGCCAGAGCGGACTCGATGCGAGCCCTGGCCATCTCTTCCTGTCCATAGATGCACTTTGCGTAGACCCTGAGCAGGACCATGACGCTGTGCCCGGCCCACTCGGCGACCTGTGTTGGGGGGACGCCAGCGTTCAACCAGGTCGAGAGGGCTGCGTGGCGCAGGTCGTAGGGGCGTCTGGCCAGTGGTGAGGCGTACTCGACCTCGGTGAAAGCAGCAGCACGGGCGGTGTCCCAGACGCGATAGGCGGTGCCCATTCTCAGCGGCTTGTTGAAGGGCGGTGGCAGAGGAACGCCGGCACGACCGATCCGGGTGACGAAGAGCCGGCCGCCCGGGCTCGTGGGAAAGGTTGCGATGTGCTGGCGGAGGATCTCGACCAGCTCGGGCGAAGCCGGTACCGGGCGGGTATCGCTGACGCCACGGTGTTTGAGCTGGCGGTCCTCGTTTGCCTGTCCAGAGTCGGTCCAGGCACCGTTGGAGTCTGGGGTGGAACCCACGAGGATCAGCTGGCCCCAGCCGGATTTGGGCAGCACACAGTCCTTGACGCGGAGGTGCCGCGCCTCGGCGGGTCGAAGGCCGGCGTAGTACAGACACGCGAAGTAGGCCTCAAGGGCTGGGTAGGCGCTCCGCACAGCGCTCAAGAGGGTCCTGGCTTGGGCGGGGTTGACGACGACCCGCCGGTCGACTGCTTGTGCAATGATCGGCCGCGGCAGTTTCAGCTGCTTGAGCTGATTGCTCGGCAGCAGCTCCAGTTCCACGGCGTACTCGAGGGCGCTGAACAGGGCTGCACGCCGTCGGGCAACCGTCGGCGCGGCAGCCGGGGTGCCGTCCAGCTTCATGGTGATCGCCTCCATGGCGCGACGCACCGTGGAGGCTGAGGCAAAGTTGCGAAGCGGCAGTGATCGTCTGGTGATCCACGCGACCTCTTCAGCGAACTCGTATGGTACGTCTGCCTGTTCGATGGGAAGGTGACCCCTGGCCATGACGTTGAACGACCAATTGAACAGGGCCTTGCGAAGGGCGTCGCGGTCGGGCGCGTCTCGAGACTCGGCCACCATGGCTGTGGTTACCCAGACGAGCGCCTCGGCCAGACCTCGGCGGTGACTTGGCGAGGCGCGCGCCCACTTCAGGTCGATGAATGCGCAGACATGGGCATACCAGGTGCGCTCTGCTTGTTTCGGGCGCAACGACTCGGGGAGTCCGTCGGACTCCAGGAACTGCACGCCGCCTCGAGAGGCAGTGATGAGGCCGGCGCGAAAGGACTCGGCGAGCTTCCGTGTGGCGAAGGTTTGCTGGTGACGCAAGCCGGCGACCAGCCATGTGACGATGTAGGTGGTATCGCGTCTGCCCTTGTAGACGCGGATGGACCAGACGCGGACGTCGTAGCTCGGATCGTCGCTCGGTCTCGTCATGGCTGCCGACCAGGGGAGAGGCAGGTCTGGATCACGCAGACTCCTGCAGCGACTCCAGCCAGCGGTCGAATTCGGCCCGACGGATGCGCAGGCCGCCGTTCGGAAGTCTGAAACAGGCCGGGGCCTTCCTCGCCGCACGCCAGTCGTAGAACGTGGATCGCGCGATGCCTAGCTCAGCACAGACCTCAACGACGGTGAGGTGGCCTCGCCGGACGGGGCTAGCTGCCGCCATGTCGTCCTCCTCCAAGTGCGTTACTGGCGGAGCTATCTGAAGGGTCGGGCGCCGAAAGTTCAACCTTCGGATTTCGGTGACGCCTGGGGTTCGCCCCCACACTGGTCCAATGGTCCTGAATGGGACCTTTGGTCGGGGTCATGGCCCAGCGTCCGAACTCCGAGGTCAGCCCGTGTGACTCAGGCATGATGCTTTCTCCAGTATCTCGAGCCGAGATCGTCCGCGAGTTCCCATGTGGTCCAACACCTTTCAGGTCTTCGTTGGCGACCCTTCCATCAGGCCTACCCGCCCGGGGGTACACCATAGGCACTGGAAGACAAGCCCGAAGGCATTGAAGGTCGTGCGTTTTAGAGCAACTCGACACCACTGAGGCTTGTGGCTGGTTCGAGGTCTTGATTAGAGGCCCTGGCGGCCAGGGCCTGGGTGGGTAGCTCAGTGGTGGCAGCGGGCCGCTGGGAGATTTCGAGAGTGGCCTGGGCGTGACGTGCGGCGCTGGATCCCTGCTGCGCGGTGTCGATGAGCTCGGTTCCCTCCGCGAGCTGGATGGCCACGAACCTTCCTTGGTTGCGGTCGTGCAGGCGTTCCAGCGTGTGGCCTAGCCATGAGGTGAGCTTCAGCTCGGCGGCGCGCAGGCCGGCCTCGAACGCGGCCATGTCCTGGCCCAGGACCGCCGCCGCGCCGCTCATCCCGCGCCCGGCGTCCCGGACGGCTTTGCCGGCTGCTTTCAGGTCCAGGGACAACGCGATGAGGGTGCGATGGGTGGCGGCCGCGGGGGCCTTGGTCGCCATGAGCTCCTCGTACTGTGCCACGGCCCACGGCGGGGCGTCGGGGCTGCGGTGCCCGGTCCACCAGTGGCTGATCTGGCGGCCGCTGTCGGGTTGGGCGCTCTCCAGGATCTGGACCCGCGCGCAGGTCCCCGACGCCGCCAGCCCGGCCAGGGCCCGGCCCCAGCCCTGCACGCGGCGGGACTGCTCGCCCGGGGCCAGGAGCACGTAGGCCGGGTGGGCCACGCGGGCGATGGCGGTCAGGGTCTGCTCGTGGGGGTCATGCACCATCACCGCACCGGTTACGGGGTCGGACAGCCAGCGCAGCGCCGCTGCGTCCCCGGGCAGCGCCAGGGTCCCCGCGGGGCGGGGCCGGCCCGGGCGGACCGCAAACGCCGACTGTCCCTGGGCGCGGCGCAGCATGAAGTGCGCGGCCGTGGGCGCGGTCTCGATGAGGGGCCGCCCACCCCAGCTCACAAAGGCGGCGCACAGCAGGCTGAACCAGAGGCCGGCGGTGGCGGCCACCCCGGTGAGGCCCGCGACCATCATGGACGGGATGAACACGGCCGCTGCCGCGCCGATGCACGCGACCCGCGCGGCGGAGAACCCAAGCAGCAGGCCGCGAGATGATCGGCGGCCGAAGCGGACGAGGTTGGGGGAGGCTGCTGGGGCGGTATCGGTCATGGGGTGTGCTCACTTCGACTCGTGGGAGGCCGTAGACCTCGCGGCCATCAGCTGGTGGCCCGTGGAGGCTGGCTATTCCTGAGCTGGCGATTTCGGTGGCGCGGGAGCCGCTTGGCGCACCCCTTCGGTCGTTGCGGTGACGACTTTCTTGGTGGCGGCTGCTGCTCCGGCGGCGACAACCACGGGTGCCGCGACGGCTGCGGCGGCTGCGAGCGACCCGGCGGCCGCGGCCGACGAGCCCGTCCCGGTGGCCGAGGACCCAGTCGCCGCGCCGACCGGCTTGGCAGTGGTCGCCGCCGGTAGCCCTTTGCCAGCCACGGGCGGGCTGGCGGGTCCACCCGGGTGGACGTTCTGTGCGGGTGTCCCCTTGACTACGTCGGCGCTTCCTTTGGGAGGCTGGGTGCTGGCGGGCGTGCCCGGGCCGCTGCCTGAGAACTTGTTCGCGGCGTGGGTGGCCTGGGAGTGCATGGTGTTGACCTTCTGTGGTGCGCCCAGGACGGCCCGTGCGCCGCTGGGGGCTTGAGCGGCGGTGGCGTGGGCTGTGTGCAGGGCGTCGCCGGTGAAGTGGAACATCTTGATCGCGGCCCAGGGCGCGAACCCGGCCAGCAGGAGGATCAGCGAGCCGGTGGCGACCTGGGTGAGCTGCTGGCCGGCTCCTGGGTGGTTGCTGATCCCGGCGCCTTCCATGACCGAGACCCCGATCATGAAGATGATGACCAGCAACAGCTTGGAGGCGATCATCGCGGCCATGAACTCGACCCACCTGCGGACCCA
>CABDZZ010000121.1_pt1 | contig 19143 bp, 18 predicted proteins | sample 3421991 | NCBI WGS metagenome assembly CABDZZ01 (sample SAMEA5534342, study PRJEB31848) | metagenome | biome: tundra; feature: field; material: soil | place: USA | collected 2013-05 | depth 0.45 m
ATCTGCGAGGCAAACTTCGGATCCTCGGCATACAACGCTTGTTCCATCTGCTCCAGCAGATGTTGCTCGTGCTCTGAAAGCGGCACCTTCGACCTCCCGTGGGCGGCTCCACTGTATGACAATAACGTTCCACGGTGCCGATTCGTTGCCCGAAACCGGCGTTGCGTGGTGCTCACCTCAACCCTGTCACCGACTACCCAGTTCAGGATATGTCGCCACGCTTCGTAGCGGTAGCGGACCGCTCACCTTCCACCAAACTGGCAGGACGAACCGCGCCGGCCCCGAACCGCGCACTGGCGCGGTCAACCGCACGATCCGCGTCACGCCAGCCATGTTCGGGCTCATCGAGAAGACCCTGTATCGGTGCCTGATCGCAGTCCATCAGACCTTCCATCCGGACGCCGACCAGGCGCAAGCGGGCCCTCTGCAGGCCCAGCGTGTCAAAAAGTGCCCGTGCCGTCGCGTAGATATCGCGGCTGACGTCGGTTGGGTCACGCAGGGTCTTGGAGCGGGTGATGGTAGTGAAGTCGGAGAAGCGCACCTTGATCGAGATCGTTCGTCCCACCATCCCCGCTGCACGTACCCGGGCGGCGGTGCGGTCGCTCAGCTTCAGCAGCTCTCGGTGGATGTATGCCGGGTCGTCCACGTCGTAGGAGAACGTCTCATCGGCACCGATGCTGCGTTCACGACGGGTGGGCATCACCGGGCGCGAGTCGCGACCCCAGGCCAGCGCGTGCAGGGCAGGTCCCGCATTGTCGCCAAGGGCCCGGCGCAACGTGTCGACCGGTGTGTGGGCGATGTCGGCCACGGTATGCAGCCCGAGACGCTGCAAGACCTCCTCCGTGCGCTCACCGACACCCCACAGAGCGCCGACCGGCAGCTGGTGAAGGAAGCCGACCACCTCGGCCTCGGGCACCACGAGCAACCCGTCCGGTTTGGCCAGACCCGACGCGAGCTTCGCGATGAACTTGGTAGTAGCCACACCGACCGAACAGGTGATGCCCTGCTCATCGGCGATCGTGTCGCGGATCCCCTGGGCAATCTGACGTGGTGTGCCCAACCTGCGGCGGGCGCCAGACACGTCCAGGAACGCCTCGTCCAATGACAGCGGCTCGACGATCGGCGTCACGCTGGCGAACACCGCCATGACAGCTCGGGAGATACGTTCGTAGCGGGCATAGTCAGGAGCCACGACGGTCGCCTGTGGACACAACCGGCGGGCTCGCGCGGTCGGCATCGCGGCGGCCACACCGAACGCGCGCGCCTCATAGGTCGCGGACAGGACTACCCCGCGGTTACCGCCGCCGGCAATGATGACCGGTGTGCCCTTGAGCTCGGGCCGACTGAGCAAGGACGCCAATGCGTAGAAGGCGTCCATATCCACGTGCAGGATCGAACAGCCCTCGTCGTCCGGGGCATGCTCGCCCTGACGTTCGGGCACAACGAACTGGCGCCGGCTCATGGCGTGGACTCCGGCGGCAGGTCATGGGACAGACTCACAGAGACGTACGCCGCCCTGTCATCACCGGGACACACCGGCGCCAGGTCAGCTGCGGCGCGCCAGTACGTGTAGGGCTGCACCGATGTGCCCCAGGAACGCGTAGTCGGGATGACGCGAAGCAGTCTGCTCAAGCCTGAGCAGTGCGGCCCGGTCGGCGTCGAAGTCGACATAGGCGGCAGGTACGAGATCACTGAAGATGCGCACTCCATGCATGTCCTGGACGGCCAGTCCGGCGCCCTCGACGAGAGCAGTGATGCCAGCGGCGTCAAACCGTCGCGACAGGGGATCCGCCGGACCCCATCGACCGTCGTCACTGGTGAGCGCGCACTGGGCCTGGGCGAACTGGCCGGCAAGGGCTCGGGCCAGTACGGCGGCGATGCGGGTGGCGACCACGAGAGAGACGTATCCGCCGTCGGCGAGCACACCGGCGATGGATCGTAGGGTCGCGGCCGGGTCATCGACGAATTCCAGCGCGCCATGGCAGCACACGAGGTCGGCGTCGGCGTCGGGGTGGACCTGAAGCAGGTTTGCGGCGTCGCCCTGCACGGCCACGACCCGCTCGGCGACCCCGGAGTCGCCGGCGCGACGGTACAACGAGGCCAGCGCGTCGAGGCTGGGGTCGATGACCGTGACGTGATGACCGAGCTGGGCCAGTGGAACGGCCAGACCGCCGGTGCCACCGCCAAGATCGACGACACGCAGACGCCGACCGAGCTGTTGCTCGCGCTCGAGGACGACGGCCCGCACGGACTCCCAGACAGCCGAGGTCCGCACGGAAGTCTCGACGCCGCCGCGACCACTTCGTCGCCCTTCATCAGCCACGGCAAGGCTCCTCTGTTACTGGTGGCCGCCGACGGGCGACAGGCCTGACGGGGCAACTGCGGTGACTCTCTGGTCATCTCCACCCTAGCGCCCTGAGCTTCCCGGGCTAGCGTGCCACAGCTTGCGCGGTGGGGTGCCTTCCTGTGGGACTGCGCGGCCTTCCTTGGGCAGCTTGTGGGAGTCCCGGACATCGCCGCCGGCAGGTTTGACGTCCGCGTAGGGCGACTGTTTGAACCCTGAGGCGTGCACCAGCATCCGGGCGCGGTGTTTGTCCATCCCGTCAGCCGACTCGTCCCGGTCAGCGTCATGCTCATCGACACCATGCTTATCGACACCATGGCCATCGGCTTCAGACAGCGCCGCGTGCACTGCCTCGAGACCACCTTGACTCCAGGCATCCCACAGCCCGGACAGCTCCCACGCCCCGGTTGCGCGCAGGGAGACCCCCTTGGCTCCGGTGCGGCGCAGGATCCCGCGGACCAGGAGCATCCAGGAGTGGAAAACTGTTGCCGCATAAGGACCTTGGACATCCTCGAAGAACGTTGCGTCAACCGGGCCTGTTGAGTCGTCAAGGGTCAGGAACACCACGCGTCGACCTGAGCGGACCGGCGGCGTCTGTGTGGCGACCTTGACCCCGGCGACCCACAGCTCGGATCGACTTCGTTGTCCGAGCAGCGAGGCGGACTGGGTCACTCCGAGCGCCTGCAACATCGGGGCGTAGAAGTCCATGATGTGGGCGCTGGCGTCCAGACCGAGGATGTCCAGCTCGGCCCGAACCCGCTCCGGCCCCGTCATCTCGGGCAGACCGGTGGCCGTGGTGAGCTCGGGGGTGTCGCCCAGATCGAGAGTGAGCTGGGTGGGCTGCACCCGGGCCGGCATGACCGGCAGCCCCCCCTGGGACTGAGCCGCCGCCAGAAGCCGCACGTCGCGCACCTCTGGGCCAGTTGCTCGTGCCAGTGTTACCTCGCGAGTAGCCGCGGCAACACTGGCGGCCATGGACCTGGACGTACGAGCTGCCACCCTGCGACCGGATCGGCGCACCGAACGAGACCACCGGTCGAGCTCGGCCACATGCAGCAGGAGGTCGCGTCGGGTCACCCGGCCACGCCGCCCAGTCGTACCGCTTCCACGGGAGGCCCCCATGGTGGCGCTGAGCCCGTAGAGCGAGTCGAATCCCCCGGCCATGACCAGCCGCTCGACCACCGGGCGACTGACCTGGGCTCGATGCCAGAAGTCGGCGAGGGTGACGTACGGCTGGCCGGCCACAATGCGCTGAACCTCGGCGTCGCTGATGCCCTTGACGTCGGCCAGGGACAGCCGGATGCCATAAGCCCGCCCATCGGGAAGGTCGGCGAACGGCTGCTGTTCAACGGAGACCGTGTCAGCCACGCCGCTGCCGCAGCCTCCTTGAGCCCACGGCGTGACCCGTTCCACCCGGTAGCTCTCACCCGAGGCGTTGACGTCCAGCCCCAGGATCGTGATGCCCAGGTTGCGTGCGTCGTCCAGGATCAGCCGTTTGGGGTACATGCCCGGGTCGTGGGTGAGCACACCGGACAGGAAGGCGGCCGGATGATGAGCCTTGAGCCACGCCGACTGGTAGGTGGGCAACGCGAAGGCTGCCGCGTGAGCCTTGCAGAAGCCGAAGGATGCGAACGCCTTGAGAACCTCCCAGATCCGGTCGACCGTGGCTGGCTCGTAGCCCCTGGCCGCCGCCGCAGGTCGCCACCAGGCTTCAACGTCTAGTTGACCTTGAGGAGATCCGAGTGCCCTGCGCACCTCGTCTGCCTGGGCCAGGGTGACGCCGGTGGTCTCGGCAACGATCTTGAGCACCTGTTCGTGGAAGACCACGACACCCTGGGTTTCCTTCAGCGCTGGTTCAAGGCTGGGGTGAAGGTACTCCGGCGAACGCCAGTGCTGACGGGCCAACAGGAACGGGGTGATCATGTCGGACTTGACCGGGCCGGGACGAAACAGCGAGATGTCGATGATGAGGTCCTCGAAGGTCTCCGGCCCAAACTTGCCGATCAGCTCACGCTGACCAGGACTCTCGATCTGGAAGCATCCCAACGTGTGCGTGGACCGGATCAGCCGGAACGCCCGGTCATCCTCAAGAGTGACCTGAGCCCGGTCGTCGAGGTCGATGCTGATGCCGTCGACCCGGGCCACCTCATCGACAGCGTGTGCCATCGCGGACTGCATGCGGATGCCCAGGATGTCGAGCTTGAGCAGGCCCAGGGTCTCGACATCGTCCTTGTCGAACTGGCTCATCGGGAACCCCAGCCAGCTGGCTTCCACCGGAGTGCGATCGAGCAGCTCCTTGTTGGACAGGATCACGCCGCAGGGATGCACGGCGATGTGTCTGGGCAGACCGTCGAGTCGCTCCACGAGGTCGAAGAGAACACGCAGGCGAGGGGCAGCCAGGCCGCTGGCGCGCAGTTCGGGCAGCTCGTCGAGGGCGCCCCGGACATCGCGGGCCCGAATATGCGGGAAGGCCTTGGCGATGACGTCGATCTCGCCCGGCGGCAACCCCAGTGCGGCGCCCACGTCCCTGATCGCGTGACGCGCCCGGTAGGTGTCCATCATCGATACACAGGTGACCCGGTCCCCACCGAAGCGTTCCAGAACGTGCTCGTAGATCTCGGTCCGCCGGGCTGACTCCACGTCGACGTCGATATCGGGAAGCTGGGCGCGCAGCGGTGAGCAGAACCGCTCCATGAGCAGGCCATGACGCATCGGCTCCACTCCGCTGATGCCAAGCAGGTAGTTCACCAGGCTGCCGGCACCCGAACCTCGTGCCGCCACCCGCACACCGAGATCACGGATCAGGTCGCACACTGCAGCCACCGTCATGAAGTAGGTCGGATAGCCGAGCTCGGCGATGACGCGAAGCTCGTCCTCGAGTCGCGATGCCACCGCTGACAGCTCGGCGTCCCCTGCTCCCCCGTATCTCGTGGCGATGGCCCCCCGACAGCGAGCAGCCAAAATCTCCTGGGGGCTCTCACCGGCGGCAATCCCGAGCGCCGACGGCTCGGGCAGGTGCACCGAGCCGATGCCGATGTCGGTGCGCAGGTCCAGCGCACACGACTGCGCCAGGGCCACCGTGTCGGCCATCAGCTGACGGGCCCGGCCACGTTCACCGCTGCCGCCACCGCTGACCCCAGCACCGGCGGCCCGGGCGACGTCGCAGGCCACGGCGTACATCTGGGCCGATGAGCTGAGATGACCCGCAGTGGTGACCCGGTCGAGATGACGCGTGTCCAGTGGCACGAGGCGACGGGCGGCATCAAGAACGTCGACAGTCACGGCGCCGCCGGGATCGGCATGGCGGACCGCTGCCGTGAGCACCGTCGGCAACCCGACCTCCGTGGCCAGACCCAGCAGCCGGGCGGCATGCCCGAGGCTGGCCGGGGTGCCCTCCGGCCCGCCGTGACACACCACCTCGATGACCACCGCGCCGCGCGGCATCAGGTCGACCCACTGGCGCAGCAGCATGCGCGCCCGGCCGGGACGGCGCGCCAACAAGGCCTGACCCACGTCAGAGGCCGGCCCGAGCAGGACCACCAGAGCCAGCGCTCCGCTGCGCGGGTCGACGGCATGTTCGGCAATGAGCTCTGCGCTGCTGACCGGGGCTCCGCGTTCACCACTGAGGTGGGTCTGGGTCACCAGACGACACAACCTTCCCCAGCCGACGCCAGGGTCGACCCCCGCGCCCTGCCCGCGTGCCAGCACCGTGACCCGAGGGTATCTGGGATCGACATCGGCACCGCCCCGGACTGGATTGGCACGACCCACCTGAATCCCTTGCCCTGTAACAGCATTGGCTGGCCGGTGCCCCACAGTCGGGTCCACCCCGTGCCCCACTGCCAGGTCCACCCCAAGCACCGGAGCAATGCCGGCCTCGTCGCAGGCCTGAACGAAACGCACCGCGCCATAGAGTCCGTCGCGGTCGGTCAGGGCCAGCGCGGGCTGGCCTAGCGCCGAGGCACGTTCCACCAACGCTGCCGGAGTCGACGCGCCGTAACGCAACGAGAAACCGGACGCGACGTGCAGGTGGGCGAAGGCATCACTCATGTCGCCTTGGTCACCGCCATGAACTCGGGCAACGGCCGGCTCATGGGAAGGCCGAGTCCCCCCTGAACCAGTTCGAAGAAGGTCTCGGACTGCCGTAGAAGGTCATCGGCTTCGCGCGCACCCGGCCCGGCCGAACCTCGCTCGAACGCCGCGCGACGTCTGGCCGAGGCGGCGAAGAACACCGCCCACTCGGTCAGCTCTGGAGCCACCTGCGGCAGCAGCTCCCACACGCTGCGCAGCTGTGAGCTCCGGCTGGGCTTGCTACGAGCAGCCAACAACGCAGCTGCAGCGCGCAACGCAGCCAGGTGAGCCTCGACGTAGCGCCCGGCGATGGTGTCTGCGTGGCAGGCCGACAGCAGACTGGCCCGGGATCGGTCGAGCAGGTCCAGTGCCGTGCTGGCCAAGGGCGCCCGCGGCGCGCTGGAGGTTCGAGTCGTCATGAGCACACCACCTAGTCCGCCACGCGCAGGAGTCTCCAGCTGCGCGCGAGCCCGTCCATACCCAGGTCATAGACCCCGGTGCCAGCGAGGCGACCGGGGCTGGCTTCCACCCGCCATACCTCGTGTTCGAGGCAGTCCAGCCCACGGGCCGCGATCTCCTCATCGGGATCGAGGGCCTCACGCCACCAGGCCTTGCGCTCTTGCCAGTGCCCGATCACGTCACGGACGATGTAAAGCCGACCGCGCCACAGGAAGGCTGAGGGCGGCGGCTCCTGGACGTCGATGCCAGCACAGCCTTCTCGTGGCGCTCGCGACCTAGTCGCCGTGTTGTCGTTAAGGCCGACGGCGCCTTCACCGGCCCGGACCTCGATGGATTCCTCATAGCGACGCACCATGGTCGGCTCCTTCGGACTAGGCGGGAGGTTGAAATCAGCGGCTCCGTCCGGCCTGCGACGGACGGGGTCGAGGCGCCCGCCGCAGAACCAGACGTACCGGTCGAACGCGAAATTCTAGAACGTGTGTTCGACTAATCCAAAGGTACACCGCGACTCCGACAGCCCGTCAATACCCGATGTGTGGGTTGTGCTCTTCCGGACAGGACCCAGGCTGGCTAACGTGCGCACATGACCGATCCGAGTCCCGGGAACGTTATCGACGATCCCTGCGTGCGTCGCGTGGCCGCCGCACTGGCGTCCTTCGGTGTCCGCGGTCAGATCACCGTCTTGGACGACGCTGCGAAAACTGCACGGCAGGCCGCCGATGCGCTGGGGATCGAGATCGCCCAGATCGCCAACTCCCTGGTCTTTCGGGCCTATCGCGACGACGAAACAATCTGGCCATTGCTGGTCCTGGCCTCAGGAGCCCACCGGGTCGACACCCTCAGGGTCGCAGACCTGCTGGAGTTCAGGGCGATCTCCCTCGCCGACGCCGAGTTCGTCAGTAAGCACACGGGATTCACGATCGGAGGCGTGGCGCCGATAGCCCCCAGCCATCCCATCGAGACCGTCGTCGACGTCTCGCTCAGCCGCTACAGCCAGGTATGGGCCGCCGCCGGCCACCCGCGCACGGTCTTCCCAACCTCCTACGACGAGTTACTGAGGCTCACCGGAGGCCACCCTGCCGAGGTCGCCTGAGGCAACGATCACACGTGCTGGACGTTCTCACCAGCAAGGTTGGCATAGACCCTGAGCGTGGCCGGCGAGCGGTTCATCGTGTAGAAGTGCAGGCCCGGTGCGCCCTCGGCCAACAGCCGCTGAGAGAGCTCCGTGGCGATCTCCACACCCACCTCGCGGACCGCGCCGGGGTCATCGCCCACCGCCTGCAGCCGCGAGACCACAGCAGTTGGCAGAGGCGTCCCGGACATCTTGGCCATCCGGCTTACCTGCGAGAAGCTCGTCACCGGCATGAGCCCCGGGATGATCGGCAGGTCGCGTCCGCGGGCGACGACCCGGTCGCGAAGCCGCACATAGCTGTCGGCGTCAAAGACGAACTGGGTGACCGCGAACTCCGCCCCGGCATCGGCCTTGCGCACGAGCACGTCAGCGTCCTGGTCGAGACTGGAGGACTCAGGATGCCTGTCGGGGAACGCAGCGACGCCGACGGTGAAGTTGCCCAGCGACCGGATCAGGGCGACGAGCTCGTCCGCATGGCTGAGGCCCTCTGCGTGGGGGATCCATGGGGTACCGGGGCCACCGGGCGGGTCTCCGCGCAGAGCCAGCACGTTGCGGATCCCCGCATCGGCGTACTCCCCCACAACCTGACGCAGCTCGGCCACCGATGACCCGACGCAGGTTAGATGAGCCATCGGCGTCAGGGTGGTCTCGAGTGCGATCCTGCCCGTCACCCGCACCGTGCGCTCACGGGTGGAACCACCAGCCCCATAAGTCACCGAGACGAACGTCGGACGGATACGCTCCAGATGACGAATCGCCTCCCAAAGCGTCTGCTCACCCGCGTCGTCCTTCGGCGGGAAGAACTCGAAGCTGTATGACGTTCCCTCCTGCTCGAGCATCCGCGGAATCGAGCGGGTCAAGTGCTCAGCCTGAGGCATCGTCGATGAGGTTCCGTGCGCCATACCGGCCAGACTATGCGACCGGGCAGCACGTAGGCTGAGTCAACTCAGCATCCGAGAGGACCGCTTGTCGAATCCACTGGACACCAGTGACCTGCGCGCACGCGTGCAGGTCGCTGTCGATGCCGAAATCTCCGCCCAGGCGCGGGTCCTCTCCGAGATCGGCGACGAGCTCACCCCGTTGGTGGCGGCGGTCGGTGCTCTGCTGCAGGGTGGAAAACGACTTCGGGCGGCATTCCTCTACTGGGGCTATCGCGCTGGCGGCGGGCCGGACAACGAGGCTGTCATCCGCGCCGCGACCGCGATGGAGTTCTTCCAGGCCGCGGCCCTGCTGCACGACGACGTCATGGACGACAGCGACACCCGGCGCGGGATGCCCGCGGCACACCGGCGTCTGGCCGATGAACATACGGCCGCTGGCTGGGCCGGCAGCGGCGACCGCTTCGGCGTCGCCGGGGCCATCCTGGGCGGAGACCTCTGCCTGATCTGGAGCGACGAACTCTTTGCGACGTCGGGGCTGCCCGCCAGCGAGCTCACTCGCGCCCGTCCGATCTTCGACCGGATGCGCACGCAGCTGATGGGGGGGCAGTTCCTCGACGTCCTGGAGTCCGCTCGCGGCTGGGACGATCTGAGCACCGATCAGCGAGTTGCCCGCGCCCGCAAAGTGATTCGATACAAGAGCGCCAAGTACACCATCGAGCACCCCCTGCTCATCGGAGCCGCAGCTGCCGATGTCAGCGCGCCCGACCGCGCCGCGCTCTCGACCTACGGACTGGACCTCGGCGAGGCCTTCCAGCTTCGAGACGACCTGCTGGGTGTCTTCGGAGACCCCGCGCATACGGGCAAACCGGCCGGCGACGACCTGCGTGAGGGCAAGCGCACGGTCCTGGTCGCCCTGACGTTGGACCAGGCAAACCCGAGCACAGCGGATTTGTTCGACAAGCTGCTCGGCGCGCCGGACCTGGACGAGCCCGGCATTGATGAGCTGCGTGCCATGATCACCGCCAGCGGTGCCCCCGAACGCGTCGAAAAGGTGATCCGTGACCTGAGCGCGTCGGCTCGCACGGCCCTTCACGCGGCCACGGGGCTGACCGAGCAGGGACGGGACGTATTGGACGCTCTCATCGACGTCTCGACCGCCCGCTCCACGTGAGCGGTCCAGCGACGACGCGTTCGGGTCCCGCCGCGACACCTGAGCACGTGGTGGTGATCGGCGCCGGCCTCGCGGGGCTGTCCGCCGCAATGCATCTGGCTGGGGCTGGCCGTCGGGTAACCGTCCTGGAGGCCGCGAGCACCCCCGGCGGCTGTGCGGCACGAGTCTGCCTGCCGGCATCGGGAACAGGGACCTACCACCTCGACACCGGGCCGACGGTCCTCACGATGCCGGACCTTCTTGCCGACTGCTTCGCGGCACTGGGCGAGTCACTGTCCGACTGGGTCACCCTGCGCCGCCTTGATCCTGCCTATCGGGCCCAGTTCGCTGACGGCACCGCACTGTCAATCACCAGTGATGTCGACGCGATGACGGACCGTATCCGTGATTTCAGCGGATCCCGGGGTCCTTCAGACGCCGACGGCTACCGGCGCTACGTCGAGTTCGTGACTCGCCTGTATCGCCTGCAGATGCGCGACTTCATCGACCGCAACTTCGACTCCCCGGTCGACCTGGTCGGCTCATCACTGGCCAAGCTCGTCGCCCTGCGCGGCTTCTCACGACTGGCTCCCACCGTCGCCCGCTACTTCCGCGACGAGCGGCTGCAACGGATCTTCAGCTTTCAGGCCATGTATGCCGGTGTCTCACCCGCCAGGGCACTGGCCATCTATGCGGTCATCTCCTACATGGACCTGGTCGAGGGCGTGTCCTATCCCGTGGGCGGGATGAATGCCCTGCCCACCGCGATGGAAGCAGCAGCACGCAAGGCCGGCGTCGAGTTCGTCTACGACACCCGGGTCACGACGACGACCTGGAGCGGCGATCGGGTCATCGGACTGCAGAGTCTGGACGGCCGCACCTGGGCTCCCGATGCCGTGGTCATGACCCTTGACCGGCCCGCCGCCCTCGAGGTCCTGGACCGGTCGGGTCCGCGCTCGCTGACGGGGCGTGCCGCCAGGACGCGATACTCACCGTCATGCGTGGTCCTTGCGGCAGGTGTGAAGGCCACCTGGCCCGATGCGGCACACCACACGATGCAATTCGGCCGCCCCTGGTCCCAGGTCTTCGATGACCTCGACGCCGGGCGGTTGATGCGCGACCCCTCCTTCATGATCTCGTTGCCGTCGGTCACCGACCCCGGGCTGGCACCGCCTGGCAGCAGCGCCGCATACGTGCTCTTCCCGGCACCAAACCTCGACCACGCCAAGCCGCTGAACTGGGCCAGGCTGCGTGGTCCCTACCGCGAGTCCATGCTCAACGCCGTGCAGGACGCTGGCTATCGGGGCTTCGGGGAGGCCATCGACGCCGAGCTGCTGATCACCCCCGCGGACTGGGCCGATCGCGGACTCGGGGCTGGCACGCCGTTCGCGGCCGCCCACACCATTGGCCAGACCGGCCCCTTCCGTTCCACCAATTGGCTCGGCGACAACGTCGTCTTCGCCGGCGCGAGCACCACACCCGGGGTTGGCGTGCCCATGGTACTGATCAGTGGACGCCTCGCCGCCGAACGCCTGACGGGCCGCGATCGGGCCTATCGCTCCCTGGCTTGGCGTTGAGCGACTTGGCGCCGGAACTGACTGCGGCCTACGAGCACTGCCGGCGGATTCACGCGGTTCACGGTCGCACCTTCTACCTGGCCACCCTCCTGCTGCCGCGCCACCGACGACCCGATGTGTGGGCTCTGTACGCCTTCGCCCGGGTGGCCGACGAGCTGGTGGACGCACCCACCAGTCCTGACCCTGCGACGTTGCTCGCCTGGCGCGACCAGGCCATGGTCACGATGCGATCCGCATCCCGACCTGACCCTGGGCAACCCGTGCTGAACGCGACGTGGCACACGATCCGCGCTGTCGGGCTCGAACCCGATCTGCTGCAGGAGTTCCTCGACTCGATGGTCATGGATCTGACGATTTCCCGTTACGCCACCTGGGAGGACCTTCGTGGCTACATGCGCGGCAGCGCAGCCGTCATCGGTGAGCTGATGGCGCCGCTGCTGGGGGCCAGGGGGCCCGACGCACTGGCCCGTGCGGCAGCACTGGGCGAGGCCTTCCAGCTGACCAACTTCATCCGCGATATCGGTGAGGACCATGGCCGGGGCCGGATCTATCTGCCGCAAGCAGACCTTGCGCGTTTCGGGGTCGACGAGGCCATGCTCGCCCGGGCTGTTCACACAGGGGTGCCGTCACAACAGGTGCGCTCCCTGGTCGCTTTCGAGGTACGCCGCGGCCTCGACCTCTATGTCATCGCCAAACCGGGACTGAGGATGGTCGACTCCCGCAGCAAGCCATGCCTGGAGCTGGCGTTCACGCTCTACCGGCGGATCCTGCATCGCGTGATCGACAACGACTTCAACGTGTTCGAGCGCCGTCTGGTCGTGCCGCCCTGGCAACGAATGGCCACGGCCGGACATGTGGCAGCCCGCGCGTCGAGCGCTGGACTTAGTGAGTCGATCGGATTCTCGCGCCGATCCACACCCAGGCGGCGCAGCTGAGCAGGACCAGCGCGAACCCGAAGGCCAGATCCTCGACCGGCGCATAGGCAAGGCGGCCGTCGCCGGCGAACACGATCCGCCCCGAACCCAAGATGGCGTCATCGCTGTATCTGACGATGCCGCGACCGGTCAGCCAGCCGTTGGTGATGAGCTGGAACACCACAATGATGGCGTATGCCGTCCACCAGACGCGTGAGCGCACCAGTGCCGTCCGCAAAACGATGAGGTCCGCAAGGATCGCCGCCAGCACGGCGACGGTGGCGGCGGCGGTGTAGGAGCTCATCTGGGGTTCATGGCGCGCGGCGCCGGGACCATACGACGGTCACTGCTTCGAAGGTCAGGATCCCGGCAAGGGGGATCACCACGAAGAATGCGTACTCCTCCAGAGGCAGTCCCCACAACCGCACGGCCAGCGTCTGAGCAGGGTCGAAACGCCACTGTCCCGCCGCGGTGGCCACCAGGTCCCAGGCAACGAAGAGCATGGCAACCGGGACGATCGCCAGGAACAGACGCAACGGCTGGCGAAGGACGCTCAAGCGGTAGTACCTGTGCAGAGGCAGGGTCCCGATCAGAACGAAAGCCAGCATCGCGGCATACGAGGCGTGCTTCCAGCCGGCCCCCACGATCAGTTGGCTGTCACGATCAGTAGGCCGCTTCCATGGCGCGGCGGCGTACCTCGGTCTTGAAACCGGCCAGGAGCGCGTCCATGGGAGCACCCTGAACCGGAAGGGTCTCATCGGGGGTGAACAGCCATCTCAGAATCTGTGCATCGCTCATCCGGCTGTCGCCAAGAACCGTGAACGTGCCGGGGAGCTCGGGCAACGGCCCCTCCTCGTTGAAGAATTTGGACGGCACCGACATCACGTTGCGGGGGCCGATCCTCACCCCGAGGACCTGTCGGTCCTCGATCATCTGCCGAACGTCGCTGAGTCGTAGTCCCATCCGTTCACCGATGTCAGGGACGGTGAGCCAGTCCCCCACGAGCTTTTCGAGGTCGTCATCGGCGGGCGCGTCCGCATTGATGTCATTAGCCACGGCTCAAGACTGTCACGCTCTGGGCACGGGGCAAATCACGTGGATGCACGAGCTTGGGCAGGGCCCGCCAAGATGACCTCGCACACTCTCGCGATGGCCCTGCGGCGAGAGCCCGCAGAGTTCCGTAGACTCGCCACGTGTCTTCCCCGGCTCCCTTCTCCCTCATCGGTCGCGTCCTCGACGGGCGCTATCGCATACTCTCGCACCTGGCCGATGGCGGGATGGCGACTGTCTACATCGCCATGGACCAACGCCTCGACCGCCAGGTCGCGCTCAAAGTCATGCGCGCCGACCTTGCCAAGGATGAGTCCTTCGTCGAGAGGTTCCGCCGCGAGGCTCGCTCCGCGGCGAAGCTGAGCCACCCCAATGTCGTTGCGGTCTACGACCAAGGCGAGGACGACGGCCATGTGTTTCTCGCCATGGAGCTGGTCAACGGTCTGACTCTGCGACAGGTCATGCATTCCGAGGGGCCATTGACCCCGCGGGCTGCTCTGGACATCTTCGATCCTGTTCTGCAAGCACTCGGGGCAGCACACAGTGCCGGCCTGATCCACCGCGACGTCAAGCCCGAGAACGTCATCCTGCGCGATGACGGCACCGTCAAAGTCGCCGACTTCGGCTTGGCCCGGGCCATCGCCACAACCACCTCGACCGCCCAGACCGGTCTCCTTCTGGGCACCGTCGCCTACCTTTCGCCAGAACAGGTCGAACGCGGGATCGCCGATGCCCGCAGTGACGTCTACGCCGCCGGCCTGCTCCTGTTCGAGATGCTCACCGGGTCCAAGGCCTTCATCGGTGACTCGCCGATCCACATCGCCTACCAACACGTTCACAGCGAAGTGCCCCTGCCCTCGAGCCGGGTCGACCCGGTGCCTGCCGGGCTCGATCACCTCGTCACGCGGGCCAGCGCACGCGACCCGGACCAACGCCCGCGGGATGCCAACGAGCTGCTCGCGGAGATGCGTCGGTCGCGTCAGGAGCTGTCCCCAACAGAGCTGGACCAACAACCCAGGGCCTTCGGCGCCGGCCCCAACCCGACGATGGCCCTTTCCCGAACCGCGGTGGTTCCTCAGGGCATGTTGTCCGGCGGCGCTGGAGTCAGCCCGCCGGCCGGTCGCTGGACTCTGCCCCACATCGCATCCTGGTGGGGGCGCAGCTGGTCATGGCGGGGACGCAACTGGCCGGTTGCCCTGATCGTACTTGTCCTGGTCGTGGCAGCGGCGCTCCTGTTCTTCTTCACCGCGGGCCCAGGCGCCATGACCTCGGTGCCCAAGGTCGTCGGTTCGACCAGCCTGGTCGCCGAGAGGGCGCTGACCCGGGCTCACCTCGACGCCAGGGTGGTCAGGTCGTTCGACGAGACCGTCAAGGCTGGAGTGGTCCTGCTCGGAGACCCACCTGCCGGGCGCCAGGTCCGAAGCGGAACCACGGTCACTTTGACCGTTTCACAAGGGCCAGAACGATATGCCGTGCCCCAGCTCATCGGACGTACCCAGGCCGACGCAGAGCAACGGGTGACCGACGCCCGGCTAACCGTCGGCACGGTCAGCATGGCATTCAACGAAACCGTCCCCCAGGGCCAGGTCATCTCGACGTCGCCGGCCGCCAACACCTCCGTCAAGCGGGCGTCGCCGATCGCGCTGGTCATCAGCCAGGGCCGTCAGCCGATCCAGCTCGCGGACTGGACCGGCCAACCCGTCGACCAGGCCGTGAAGGCCCTGACGCAGGCCAAGCTCAAGGTCGACGCCACCAAGCGGGCCTGGAGCGACACCGTACCCAAGGGAGCGGTGGTCAGCCAGTCCCCGGCTGCCGGCACCCTCTACAGGGGGGATCTGGTCACCCTGGTCGTCTCCAAAGGTCCCAAACTCGTGGCAGTCCCCTATGTCATCGGCCAGCAGGAACGCACTGCAAGGGCGATGCTCGAGCAACTGGGCTTCACGGTGAAGATCGAGCGGGCGTTCGGTGGGTTCTTCGGAACGGTCAGGCTCCAGTCGGTCGACGCGGGAACCAAGGCACCCCAGGGCTCGACCATCACGCTGACCGTGATCTGAGGTCCATCACTGGTGACCGCGGCCCGCTCGCGCCATGTCGCGACGCTGCTCCTGGTAGGTCTCACCGCGATCTGGGGTTCGACTTTCTTCCTGATCCGCAACGTGGTCCTGCAGATGTCCCCAGCTGACTTCCTCGCGGTCCGTTTCACGATCGCAGCGGTGGCCGTGCTGGCAGTGTTCTGGCGACAGCTTCTGGCCCTGACCAAACGCGAGATCCAGGTTGGGGTTGGCCTGGGGGTGGTGTATGCCGTCGCCCAGTTCATGCAGACAGTCGGTCTGGAGCACACCGAGGCCACCCGCTCGGGCTTCATCACCGGCACTTACGTGGTACTGACCCCCATCCTCACCGCGGTCCTGCTGCGCGAGCCCATCCCCCGGTCAACCTGGTTTGCGGTTCTCATGGCCACGGCCGGGCTGGTGACATTGTCCCTGAACGGCTTCGGGTTCGGTTTCGGCGAGAGCGTAACCCTGTTCGCGGCCGTCCTCTACGCGCTGCACATCATCGGTCTCGGGCGATACTCCTCAGCGGCAAGCGCCGCCGGCCTGTCCGCAGTCCAACTGATCGTGATCGCCGTGGTGTCCCTGATGGCTGCGTCCCCCGGCGGCATCGAGCTCCCCAACAGCGCAGGCGCGTGGGCGTCGGTGCTCTACATGGCCCTGATGGCCGGCGCCGTGGCCATCTGGGCACAGACCTGGGCCCAGTCACACCTGCCGGCCACGCGCGCCGCGATCGTGATGACCCTTGAACCCGTCTTTGCGGCGGGGTTTGCCGTGGGGTTGGGCGGTGAGTCACTCACCGCCCGGATGCTCCTGGGCGGAGCCATGGTCCTTGCCGCGATGTACACCGTGGAGCTCTTCGGGCGCAGGGCAGACGCGAGCGCACAGGAGAACCCTCCGGCGGAGCTGCTCCACCACGAGGTGTGACAGGTCCGGTCTCAGCCCTGAACGATGAGCGTGCCTGCCATGCTCGGGTGGAACGTACATCCGAACGGGTAGCTTCCGGGCTTGGTCGGCGCGGTGAAGGTTCCTGTCCCCCCGTTAGCGGCGATGCTCCCGGTGTCGAAGAGGTGGGTCTTCTTGCCTGTCAACGTGTGCGCAGCCGAGTCCTGGTTGGTGACCGTCACCTTCTGGCCGGGCTTGACCGTCAGCGTCCCGGAGAACGCGAAACCACTGATGACGATCCCGCTGGACGCTTTGGCGGCGGTCGTTGCCGCAGCAGGCGAGGCCGTCCCGGCGGGCGTCGATGATGAGCTGCAGGCGGCGAGCAGAATGGATACCGCGGCTCCGGCCGCAAGTGCATATGGCTTCATACCGGTGACCACGAACGCGGCCCCGGCCTGGTTCAGTGTGATCTGATGAAAGCCATCGACGCGGAGGCAGATAGTGACAGAGGTACTGGACGAAAAGCCCAAGCAGCGACACCCGGGCAGCCGCGTCCTGCACGCCCTGGACCGGTGGGCGGCCAAGCCGACACTTGCCCTTGCCGTGGTCACCGCAGACGTGCTTTGGGTCCTGGGCAGTGCCGTGTTCGGGTTCCCAGCCCGGCTGGAAACCATCTTCGCGACGCTTGCGGCAGCAACGACCCTGGCCATGGTCTTCGTCATCCAGCACACGCAGGCCCGCGCTCAGGAGGCCACCCAACGCAAGCTCGACGAGATCCTTCGAGCATCGCCAGGAGCTGACAACGCCCTGATCACGTTGGAGGAGGCCCCTGACAATGAGCTGAAAGCTGCCACCGAAGCCCATCGCGACGCCCGACGTGGCGCACGCCGGGACGCAAAGATGAGGCGGCTGCATGAGCACGATGTTGGCGATTGAAAAGACCAGCGCCCCACGACCATTGGCGTGCTTCGACCGGTCAGGATGCTGCCCTGGTGGCCGCCGTTGAGCCCGCAGCGGTGCTTCAACGCGCCCAGCCCGGCCGCTGCCAATCCCCGCCCCAGCATCACTTCTGCGGCTGGATACAGTGTGGCCAACCGGCAAACGACCTGGTCTCAGCTCAGCGTTCATTCGACCGGTGATATCCGGGCTGCACAAGACAGCCCGCCGACCTGAGAATGGGTGCAAGACATGGTGATGATCCGTCCGTCCGCCGGCAACACGCTTACTCTGCGCGTATCACTTCAGCGCGTCCCCGGCACGTTGGGGAAGCTGACCTCGGCACTGGGTGCGGCAGGCGCACTCGTGGACACCATTGACATCATCGAACACCAGGACGACGTCATTGTCCGGCAGATCCTGATCGAGACCCGCGGGCAGGCGCACGGCCTGGAGGTCGTTGAGGCGGCCAAGTCGGTCCCCGGCGTGGAGCTTCTTTCGGTCAGCGACCGGGTGTTCGACCGGCACCGCGGCGGCAAGATCGAGGTGACCCCGAAGTTCCCGGTGCTGACTCGTGACGATCTCTCGATGGCGTACACACCAGGGGTGGGCCGGGTCTGCACCGCGATCTCGGAGCAGACCGATCTCGTGTGGGACTACACCATCAAGTCGAACTCGGTGGCGGTTCTGAGCGACGGCACCGCCGTGCTCGGCCTCGGCGACCTCGGTCCAGAAGGAGCCATGCCCGTGATGGAGGGCAAGGCGATGCTGTTCAAACAGCTCGCCAACGTGGACGCGTACCCCATCTGCGTGCGCACGTCCGGCGTCGAGGAGCTGGTCGCCGTCGGTAAGGCGATCGCACCCGGATTCGGTGGCATCAACCTGGAGGACGTGGCGGCGCCGGTCTGCTTCGAGGTCGAACGTCGACTCCAGGAAGAGCTGGACATTCCGGTCTTTCACGACGATCAGCACGGAACCGCGATCGTCTCACTGGCAGCCCTTTTTGGAGCGTGCGAGGTGGTCGGCAAGCGGCTTGAGGACCTCAACGTGGTCTTTCTCGGGATGGGTGCGGCCGGAGTGGCCTGCATCAAGCTGTGGCAGCACGCGGGCGTCGGCCACTTCATCGGGGTGGATCGAAACGGCATTGTCCACCCGGACCGTACGGACCTGAATGAACAGAAGCGATCCATTGCCGAGACAACCAACCCCCAGGGACGACGCGGCGGACTCCAGGAGGCGTTGGTCGGCGCTGACGTCTTCGTGGGCGTCAGCGGTCCCGGCCTGGTCAAGCCGGACTGGGTGGCCACCATGGCCACCGATGCCATCGTGTTCGCGATGGCCAACCCGATTCCGGAGATCATGCCCGAGGAGATGCCGGACAATGTGGCAGTGGTGGCCACCGGCCGTAGCGACTACGCAAACCAGATCAACAATGTCCTGGTGTTCCCGGGCCTGTTCCGCGGGTTACTCGACAGCCGCGCACGGTCCGTGGACATGTCGATGAAGGTCGCGGCGGCCCGCGCGATCGCCGACATCGTCGCCCAGGACGGTGCCTCCAGCGACTTCATCGTGCCCTCGATCTTCGATTCCAGGGTTGTCCCGGCGGTGGCCAAGGCAGTACAGAAGGCCGCAGCCACGGCCGGGCTGGGCTCAGCGTCCGGGCTCGCAAAGACCGCCCTGATCTGATCCTGGA
>CABDZZ010000319.1_pt1 | contig 13586 bp, 13 predicted proteins | sample 3421991 | NCBI WGS metagenome assembly CABDZZ01 (sample SAMEA5534342, study PRJEB31848) | metagenome | biome: tundra; feature: field; material: soil | place: USA | collected 2013-05 | depth 0.45 m
ACCTTGTTCACGGTATCACCGTTCGCGGCGATGCGGTCGGCCCCGATGATCGCGACGTCGACCAGACCTCGCAAGATCGTGCTTGCCGCCGCGCTGTCAGCCTGCACGACGTGCTCGATCCCGTCGTTCAGGAGCTCCCAGCTCGTCAGGCGCGCGCCCTGGAGCAGCGGCCGAGTCTCGTCGGCATACACAAGGCTCAGGCGCCCGCGCTGGTGCAGCTCGTGGATGATTCCGTATGCCGTGCCCCAGCCGCTGGTGGCCAGCGCCCCGGTGTTGCAGTGCGTGACAACCCGCACCTTTTCCTTCGACACGTGCGCAAGGATCCAGTCGGCGCCACGTTTCGAGAGCTGGCGGTTCGCGGCCTCATCGTCGGCCACGACCTGTTGTGCGAGCCCGAGGACGTTCGCGAGCCCCGACGGGACCGACCCTCGAACCTGGTTCACGCCCCAGGCGAGGTTGACCGCCGTGGGTCGGGCATCACGGATCCTGTCGATCTCGGTCTCGAGTCTTGCCGCATCCCAGCCTTCATCGGCACCCTGGATCATCGCCAGGGCAACGCCGAGCGCCCCAGCCGCTCCCAGAGCAGGTGCGCCACGGATCACAAGGTGCTGGATCGACTCGACGAGGACGTCGACCGTCGTGACGTCGATGTATTGCTCAGTGGCCGGCAACTGGGTCTGGTCGATCAGCCTGATCATCGGTCTCGGATCGTCGACCCACTCAATCGCGCGCACCCATGCAGTGTGGCGTATGGCGTTCAGCCTCATGCACCCGTGTCGGAGTCGGGATGAGGCATGCTCAGACCAGGAACGGAGATACCCATGCTCATGCAGATGGAACGCGAACTGATCATTGAGTACTGCCTGCGAATGCTCAAGGACGGACTCACGGTAGGAACGTCGGGCAACGTCAGCGTCCGAGTCGGCGACACCATCGCCATCACGCCGAGCGGCGTGGACTACGAGTCGCTGGTCCCGAAGGACATCTGCGTCATCACCGTTGACGGCAAGCACGTGGATGGGCCCGACAACCCGTCCACGGAAGTGCCGATGCACACAGTCGTCTACCAGAGCACCGATGCGTTGGCTGTCGTGCACACGCACCCCGTCTACGCCACCGTTCTGGGGACTCTGGTCGACGAGATTCCGCGGATCCACTACATGTTGGCGCTCTTGGGCGGACCTGTCAGGGTCGCACCGTATGCCCCGTTCGGCACCGAGGAGCTGGCGCGAAACTGCATCGTGGCGATGAAGGACCGGTACGGCGTGCTGCTGCAGAACCATGGAGCGACGACCTACGGGGAGACCCTCGCCGCGGCGTACTCCCGGAGCGTCCATCTGGAGTGGTTGTGCCGCATCTACTGCGAAGCCAAGACTCTTGGCGAACCCCGACTGCTCACCGCAGATGAGCTTGACGCGGTCGCGGGGGCAGTGACCGCCTACGGCCGGTCAGCCTCAAAGAGCTGAGCTCACCTCAGCGATCTCCTTGACTCGACGGAGGCTGACTGCGACCGCGATGGTCGCGACCGCAGTGATCCCGGCGACGACGTTGGGAATGAACACCGCGGTGTTGTGGATCGTCACGGCATACGACCCCCACAGGGTCGAGCCGAAGGCCAGGATCGCGAAGTAGCCGATGGAGACCTCACGGCTGGAGCGCTTCGCCAACATCTTGCGGATCTGCAGCAAAGGCGAGGCGCCCATGACGATGCCGAAGGACGAGGCAGCGACGGTGAGCATGGTTTCGGGCGACAACGGGCGCTCCCTTGGGTTGGCGAGGTTCCGGCGAGGGCGAGTCTGCGGCAACCACTCTAGGGTCGGAGCGCCTCGGGGATGAGGTCACCGTGCGCGACCAGCAGCTCATCGCACATCTGAATGGTCTGGTGGGTGGTCAGCGTGGCGGCAGTGTTCGGATCGAGCAAGGCCGCCTGGTAGACATGGCTGCGATCGCCCTCCAGCACGGCCTTGACTGTCAGCTCAACGACGTTGAGGAACGTCCGGTTGAGTGCGACCAGCTGCGGTGGCAGTGAGCCGACCGCCTGGGGATGCAGTCCGGAGGCATCGACAACAGCCGGCACCTCCACGCAACACTCGTCCGGGAGATTGGAGATCAGTCCGGAGTTGCGGACGTTCACGTAAAGTTCGGCGGGTTGTCCGGTCTCGTGTGCGTGGATGAACTCCGAGGCCATCTCCGAGGTCGGCTCCAGCTCCAACGGCGTATCGGACTGAAGCGCTTGCAGCGTTGTCTCGTACTCGTCCATGTTGTCTTCGGACCGTTGCAGGTACTCGCCCACGGGAATGCGGAAGCGGTCGATCTCCTCGTCGTGACGCATGAACCACGGCACGTATTCAGCGCTGTGTTCACTCGACTCAGTCGGGAAGTAGCCGAACTGACGGAAGATCTCGACCCGGACACGGCGGCGCAGCTCCGGATCGGACTCGACGATTTCGCGCAGCCGCGGATACAGGTCGGCGCCATGGTGGGAGAACTCCAGCACGAATGCCTGGTGGTTGAAGCCAGCGGTGACGAAGTCGACCTCTGACACGGGAAGTCCGACGAGCCCGGCGAGGAAGCGATGCGTATCGCGCACCGAATGGCACAGCCCGACCACGCGGTCGAATGGGCTGCCCGCGTAGACCGCCCAGGGCAGCATCGCCATCGGGTTGCTGTAGTTGAGCAGGTATGCGTCGGGCGCCACTGTGGCCAGGTCTTCGCCGATCTGGGTCAGCACTGGGATCGTGCGCAGGCCGCGGAAGATGCCGCCGATGCCGATGGTGTCCGCGATGGTCTGGCGGACGCCGTACCGCGCGGGGATGTCGAAGTCCGTGCGGGTCGCGCGGTATCCGCCGACCTGGATCTCGTTCACCACGTAGTCCGCGCCCTCGATGGCGCTCAGCCGGTCGATGCTCGAGACGACATTGGCGCCGGCGCCACTTTGGCCACTGATCCGCTTGGCCAGCGCATCGGCGTACCCGAGCCGCTCGGCGTCGATGTCGTGCAGCGACAGCTCAAGATCCCCGTGTAGCTCGCCGAAGCTGCACAAGTCTGTGACGACGTTACGGGTGAACTCGACGCTGCCGGCTCCGATAAACGCTACTTTGACCATGCGAGCACTATTACATGTCGCGCATCACATGAACAAGCGTGAGTATCAAATGCGCATGATTTGGTCAGCTAGTGAGCGATGTTCATGAGTGTTCGGATCGGTTTGGTTGACAGGGACGACGCGGTCACACGCAGACGACGCGGCAGCCCTGCCGGCGGATCTGGTCCAGCGCTGCCTGGGGGGCCCGGCTGTCGGTGATGAGCACGTCAACATCCGACATCGCACACACTTGTGCCAATGCCACCCTCGAGATTTTGGTGGCGTCGGCGAGCACCACACTCATCCTGCCGCGCTGCTGCAGGCTGGCGTTGACCCGCGCTCCGACCGGGTCGTAGTTCGTACACCCGGCTGCGGCGTCCACGCCGTCGACTCCGATGAAGGCGACGTCGATGTTGTATCCGGACAGGAACGCCTCTGCAGTGGGACCGACGGATTCCTGGCTACTGCTGCGCACCTCTCCACCTGCGGCGAACACACGTATACCTGGGTTGGCCAATAGGTCTGTGGCAATGTTGAGCGCGTTGGTGACCACGGTGAGCCCGTCCCTGTGCAGCAGCAGGTGGGCGAACTCTGTCACGGTCGTACCGCCGGTCATCCCGATGACCCGGGCTCCGTCCAAGAACTCGAGGGCCTGTCGGGCGATACGCCGTTTCTCGGTCAGATCCTGAGCGGTCTTGTAGCTGAGCGGCAGATCGTTGAACGCCGCATGGGTGCTCGCTCCGCCGTGCGTCCGACTCACCAGGCGCTGCCTCTCGAGCACCTCCAGATCGCGCCGGACCGTGGCCTGGGAGACGGCAAACTGCTCGGCGAGCGTGACGACGTCCAGAGTTCCCTTCTCGACGATGGCTGACACCATCTGAGTCAACCTCTGCTTGCGCTGCATGTGGCCAACCTAGCACGAACTGATCACTTCGACTGCGCGCTTTCAACCGGCCCGAGCAAGTAATTGCGCATATATAGCCGTACCAAGCATCTATTGCCTGGCTCGAACATTGACCCACCTGCGCACTATGTGCAAACCTTACGGCGAACTGGTGAACAATGCGCGATCTGCGCAACTCACGTGATCGAGTCCTAGCCCTAGTACCACCAAGGAAGGCCAGAGCAGATGACATCGATGCGGAACCACACGAGAGGCGCCGTGCTGGTCGCCGGCCTCGCGTGTCTGAGCCTGATCGTCGCAGGATGTTCCGGGAGCGGGGGCGGGAGCTCCGCCTCGACGCAGACGAAGGGCGTCACGATAACTGTGGCCCTGTCCTTCGAGCCTCCTCCCCGCGCAGCGCTGGACGCCTTCACCAAGAGCACGGGCATTACCGTGAAGTGGACAAACGTCGACTGGGACAGCCTGCAGACCAAGATCTCGGCAGCCGCTACGGCCAAGACCTATTTCGCCGACGCCACGGACGTGGACTGGTCTCGCGTCGGTCAGCTGAGCAAGCTCGACTGGTTCTATCCGATGGAGAAGTACGTCGACACCAAGGCGTTTGCAGCGGACATGCCACAGCTGAACTCCTTCACGTCGAACAGCCACGTGATCGGCATCCCGTACGACGCATCGTTCATGGTCACCACGGTCAACAAGCAGCTGTTCGCCAAGGCGGGTATCACCACCCTGCCGACCACGATCGGCGCCTATACGAAGGATCTTCAGCAGATCAAGGCAAAGGGCGTGAGCCAGTACCCCCTCAACATCCCGTTCGCCGCAGCTGAGGGACTTTCTACCTACTGGTACCAGACGACCGCCGCGTTCGGTGGCACGATCCTGGATGGCAAGGGCAAGCCCCAGTTCGCCACCCCCGACTCGGCAGGCTACAAGGCGGCACAGTGGATGACCGACGCCCTCAAGTCCGGTCTCGTGCCGCCGGGAAACATCAACGTCACCGACAGCCAGGGCTCGCAGACCCTGATGGCAAAGGGAACAGTGGCCAGCATCTTCTCTGACTACTCCGGAAACGTCGGCAGTCTCTACGACCTGCCGGCCTCCTCCACAGTGGTCAACCAGGTGACGTACCTGCCCACACCCGGCGTGAACGGCGTCGCTACGAACCTGGGCAACCCGGACGGGATCGGTATTCCCCGCCAGGCGAAGTACCCTGCCGCGGCGGCAAAGTTCATCGAGTGGTTCACCTCGGCGCAGAACCAGTCAGACTTCGCCGGCGCCAGTGGACCCGACAAGGTCATACCTGGCTTCTACATCCCGTCCCGGTCGACCGGCCTCAGTCAGCTGACGAGCAAGGGAAAACTCATCGAAGGCGCTCAGCTCAGCAATCTGCTGAAGACCAGCAAGCCGGTCTTCCCCGAAGGTGCGCCCGCTTGGTACCCGCAGTTCTCCCACGCTGTGTACACCAACCTGCACGCCGCTGCGACCGGCTCGATGAGCGTGGCTGCGGCGATCACGGCCATCGCGAACACGGCGAACCAACTGTCGACTGGATCATGAGCCATTCAGCCCGCAGCCTCGGCGCCGGGTACGGCAATGGCCGCAGGGATCGGTAGCGTCGGCCCGCCGTTGGCCTTGTCTGCCGACGGCGGGCCGCAGCGGACCGACAACAGGCGCCACCGTCGGCGGGTTGATCTCCTGCCCTATGCGCTGGTCACACCGCTGACCCTGTTCATCGTCGGGCTCGCGCTGGTACCAGCAGCGTTCACGATCGTCGAGTCCTTCTTCCGTATTCAGGAGTTGAACCCGCCGGACAGGTTCACCGGGTTGGGCAACTTCAAGAGGCTGTTCAGCGACGGCGCGGTGCTGGCAAGCTTGGGCAACACCGGCCTGTACGTGCTGATCGGGGTGACGATCTCGACAGTGCTGGCCATCATGATGGCGATCACCCTTCAACACAAGTTCGCCGGGCGGTCCATCCTGATCGCGGTACTCATCCTGCCGTGGGCGTTGCCCGGGGTTGTGGAAGGCATCGTGTGGGGCAGCATGTGGGACTCCAACACCGGGTTCTTCAACAGCCTGCTCACCTCGGTGCACCTCATCGAGCACTACCAGGTATTCCTCGGCCAGAACCGGCTGCTCACCATCTTCGCGATCGAGCTGGTTCAGGTCTGGCAGATCACTCCGCTGTCCACGCTGCTTGTCCTGGCGTCGCTGCAGAACATCCCTGGTGAGCTGTACGAGTCCGCGAAGCTCGACGGGTGTTCATCCTCATCACTATTCCGGTGGATCACGCTCCCGCTGGCCAGACCAGGTATCACCATCGCCATGGTGCAGGCCGTGATAGTCACCCTGAACGTGTTCGATCAGCCCTACGTTCTGAACGGAGCGGCGACGACCGGGGCATCGGTGACCATGCAGACCTATTTCGTCAGCTTCCAGAACCTGGATTTCGGGGAAGGCTACGCGTTGTCTCTGCTGATCACCGTGGTAACCCTGCTGATCTCCTTCGTGGTGCTGAAATTGGTGTACCGGCCGGTGGAGTTCTGATGAATCGACGTAGTCCGTGGATCCGCAGGCTGGGAGTGCTGTTCATCCTCGTGTGGTCACTGGTGCCGCTCTACTGGGCGTTGAACATCAGCCTGCAGACCGATGCGCAGATCAGTGCCAAACCAGCGCACTATGCACCGCCAACGCCCTCACTACACAACTATCTCTCCCTGCTCAGTGGCAACGGCGAACTGCCAGACGCTATCCGCCGTTCCACGGCGAACATCGTCATCGAATGCAGCGTGGCCACCGTCGTCACCGTCGTGCTGTCGACGCTGGCCGCCTACGCCTTCGCCCGGATGAAGTTCCGAGGCCGCAACATCCTGTTCTACTCGGTGCTGGCAACCATGGCATTTCCCGCATACACGACCCTCATCCCCCTGTATCGGATCATGACGACCTTCGGACTCGTCAACACCTATACCGGGATCATCTTGGTGTACGTGTCCGGGTTCCTGCCTCTGGCTACCTGGATCCTGTACAACTACATGTCGAGCCTGCCTATCGCCATCGAGGAAGCCGGACAGGTAGACGGCGCCAACCGCATGCAGGTGCTCTGGCACCTGGTGCTCCCGTTGGCTCGGCCAGGGATCATCTCCACGGCCATCATCACGTTCCTGTTCGCGTGGGGGCAGTTCCTGTTCCCGCTGGTGCTATCTAGCGACCTGTCCACCCAACCTCTGACGGTCGTCATCGCGTCTCTGGAGGGCCGACACGTCGTTCCATTCACGCTGCTCAGCGCGGCGGGTGTGCTCGCTATCGCGGTGCCGGCGCTGATCGCGGTCACGCTGAACCGGTACATCGTCAGCGGTCTGCTCACCGGGAGCGTCAAATGAGACGAGCACTGCCTTGAACGACGAGGCCTTGGCGATGGTCGGTGCCAGCAGCACCCTGTCTTGGCCCGGTCGCTGGGGTCAAGACGAACTCATCGTGCGGGCGGCCATGTCGGGACAACGTCACCTGCCGTTGCTGGCACCGGCGCTCGATCCACCTGATTCGGGCTTCGCGACGTCGCGCACGAGCCTCGAGCACGCGAGGGCTACCCATCGACCTACCCTGCAGGACTCTTCCTCATGAGCGGAGCAACAGCCGACGGACCGGTGGTCGCCCTCGATGTCGGCGGCTCCGCAATGAAGGGTGCGGTCCTGGACGAGCACAGCCAGGTGGTGGGCTTCCACCGCTGGCCCACCCCGCGCAGCGATGGTCCGGACGCCGTGGTCGCCGCCGTGCTTGGGGCTGTGGACGAGCTCCTTGAGTACTCGCAGGGCGCCGTCGCGGTCGGGCTGGTGGTGCCGGGCCTGGTCGACGATCGAGCCGGAGTCGCGCTCTACTCCGAGAACATCGGCTGGCGTGATGTGCCGTTCCGGGAACTCGTGGCCCAGAACAGCGGACTGCCGGTGGGCTTTGGTCACGACGTACGAGCCGGCGGCCTAGCCGAACGAACCCTGGGCGCGGCCCGGGGAACCGACGACGTGCTGTTCCTGCCGATCGGAACCGGGATCTCCGGAGCGATGTACGTCGCCGGAGCACTCATCGAGAACAAGTACGCCGGCGAGATAGGTCACATTGACGTCGGTTCCGGCGAACCCTGCGCCTGCGGGGCGCACGGGTGCCTGGAAACGATCGCCTCCGGAGCCTCCATAGCGAAACGCTACAACCGGGCGACCGGTGGCTCGGCGGCCGGAGCCCATGAGGTTGTGAAGCTCATGGCGTCGGGCGACCACGCTGCCGCGACCGTCTGGGACGAGGCCGTGGATGCCCTGGCCCGCGCCCTGGCCACCTACACCTCGCTGCTGGCACCGGAACTGATCGTCATCGGCGGCGGACTGTCCGGCGCCGGCGAGGTCCTGCTGGAGCCACTGCGTCGCCGGCTTGGAGAACTTCTCGTCTGGCAGCGGAAACCCCGGATCGTCGCCGCTGTTCTCGGCGAGAACGCCGCCTGTCTGGGCGCTGGTCTGCTGGCTCGCCAAGCGATCGTGCCGACCCCTCTTCCTCATACCCACAGCGTGTGAACGCGCTCCGGTCCTGGGATGCGGGACGTCCTACTACGTCGCCGCCGCGTACGCCTGGCTGCGCGAGCAGGGCGGTCGAGGTGCTTGGGGTTGGGCCCGGGCGTAACAACACGCATGTAGCTGATCTTGATCCTCGACACAACGGAGCATCGTGAACAACTTTCTCGTAGACAGCATCGCGGCGCATAAGGCGGGCCAGGCGCTCGGTGTGCCCTCGATGTGCACGGCCCACCCGTTGGTCCTGCAGGCCGGGGTGACCCAGGCGCTGGAGACAGGCACTGGCCTTCTCGTGGAGGCGACCTCCAACCAGGTCGACCAGTTCGGCGGCTACACCGGGATGATGCCAGCAGACTTCCGCGACCTTGTGTATACGATCGCCGACCGCCAGGGTCTTCCGCGCACGTCGGTGGTCCTGGGAGGCGACCACCTCGGCCCCAACACGTGGCGCCACCTCGGCCCCGACGCGGCGATGGAGCGCGCCGCCGACCTGGTCCAGGCCTACGTCGAGGCGGGCTTCACGAAAATTCACCTCGACTGCAGCATGTCGTGCGCAGGTGATCCCTCACCCCTGACAGACGACATCGTTGCCCAGCGCGCGGCCAGGTTGGCAGCAGTGGCCGAGGACACCGCCGTACGCGAGCGTGGTGTCAGCGACCTGCTCTACGTCGTCGGCACGGAGGTCCCCGTTCCCGGCGGTGCACACGAGACCATCGATGCCTTGGCACCAACATCAGCGAGCGCCGCACGCGCCACGATCGCTTGCCACCGGCAGGTGTTCCAGGATGCAGGGCTCGGGACAGCCTGGGAGCGCGTGATCGGTCTGGTCGTCCAACCCGGTGTCGAGTTCGACCACGCTGCGGTGGTCGACTACGAGCGCGACCGCACCGAGGAGCTGCGGGGTGTCCTGGACGATTACCCGCATCTGGTTTTCGAGGCGCACTCCACGGACTACCAGAGCGTTGAGCGGCTGACCGAGCTTGTTGGCGACCACTGGGCGGTCCTGAAGGTCGGCCCTGGCCTGACGTTCGCTTTGCGGGAGGCGCTGTTCGCGCTGGCCGCCATCGAAGACGAGCTGGTTGAGGCCGATGATCGCTCGAACCTGCTGGCAGTGCTGGAACAACGGATGTTGGCCGAACCACGCTGGTGGCAGGGCTATTACGAGGGTGACGCGCAGGCCCAGCGCCTCGCGCGTCGCTACAGCTACAGCGACCGCATTCGCTACTACTGGCCCGACCGCCAGGTTCAGCAGGCGCAGTCCCGGCTGCTGGCCAACCTTGACGCAGTCGACATTCCACTGCCCCTGCTGAGCCAGTACCTGCCCGACCAGTACCCCCGCGTCCGCCGCGGCGAGCTGGCCTCGGAGCCCACCGCCCTTGCCGTCGACCGCGTCCGTGACGTGCTGCGCGCCTACACCCACGCCTGTAACCCCTCGCTAAGGAGCTCGTTGTGATTGCTGCCTCTGTTGGCTTCACCCTTGAGAAGTTCGATGGGCTGGGTGCCACCCACACCGCCCGAGAGATCTTCCAGCAGCCGGACCTGTGGCGAGAAGTGGGCGCCACCTGTCTGTCCCGCCGCCAGGAGACGGAGGCATTCCTTCGTCCCCTTCTCCAGCGATCTGACCTGCGCATTGTCCTGACCGGCGCCGGCACGTCGGCGTTCGCCGGGCAGGTCCTCGCCCCCGCCTTGAGCCGGGATCTTGAGCGGCGCGTTGAAGCCGTCTCGACCACCGACATCGTCTCCAACCCCCGCGAGTGGTTTGCCGAAAACCGGCCGACGCTTCTCGTCTCGTTCGCCCGTTCCGGGGACAGCCCAGAGAGCGTCGCGGCCACGGAGCTCGCCAACCAATGCCTGACCGAGGTCTACCACCTGGTCGTCACCTGCAATTCCGCCGGTGAGCTCTACCGCCGCCACGTCGGCGCCGACCGCTCCTTGGTTCTGCTCATGCCCGAGGGTGCCAACGACGTGGGCTTCGCGATGACATCGAGCTTCACGTGCATGACGCTCGCGACCTGGCTCACCATGAGGTGCTCGACCGCCGACGACGGGCTGGCAGGGCGGCTGGCCGCCGCAACCGAAGGGCTTTTGACCGCACAGAGCTCGGCCGCACAGGCCCTGGCGCAGCGAGGATACGAGCGGGTCGTCTACCTGGGCAGCGGGCCCCTGACCGGGCTGGCCCGTGAGTCAGCGCTGAAGCTGCTGGAGCTCACGGCGGGAGGGGTGATCGCCTACTCCAACTCCGCACTCGGGTTCCGTCACGGCCCCAAGGCCGTGCTCGACAACCGCACGCTCGCACTCGTCTACCTCTCCAACGACCCCTACACGCGCCAGTACGATCTGGACATCGCCGCCGAGCTGCGCGCGGCGCTGGACCCGGAAAGCGTCGTGGTGATCAGCGCCGGCGGCGCGGGCGACGGCGAACCGTGGCACATCGAGGGACTGGGCGATGTCGATGACGTAGCCCTGGCCCTGCCCTTCGTGGTGTGCGCCCAGCTGCTCGGTCTGCACTTCTCCCTGGCTTTGGGCAGAACACCAGACAATCCCTTCCCCTCTGGGACGGTGAACCGCGTCGTTCAGGGCGTGACCATCCACGCTCTGGGGCAGTGAACCGGCGGCCCAGGTGGCCGCCTCCATAAGCGCCACCATGACCTGGCGTCGATCAGGTACTCACCATTGCGAGAACCTGGCTGCTGGTCGCACCCCAAATGGCGACCGTCTGCTCGGATGCAGACCCCTGGGTGTTACGGCGCTGCGGTGGTGGGGCGCTCCGCTTGCTCCCGGTGTCGCAGGATGTGTGCTCTCCGAAGGTCGAGCGTGATCCCGTCATAGCGGATATCACGAAGATCGGCGACTACCAGGTGCGCTCGCGTGCGGAGCCCTCGTTCGCCAACGCCGATGGTCAACCCGATGCCGGCGGCGAGCGCCGAGCTCACCCCCGCTTCCGCATCCTCGAAGACCACCCCCCGCACCGGCGCAATCCCCAACCTCTGGGCGGCGATGAGGTAGGGGTCAGGCGCAGGTTTCCCTTGGCGCACGTCGTCCGCCGTCACGAGGTCCTTCGGGCACGGCAGTCCTGCTGCACTCAGCCGTGCGCGTGCGACAGCGAGAACACCCGATGTGACGACCGTCCAGGTGCCCTCTGGCAGCACGGGCAATAATTCGGCAGCCCCTGGAAGGGCGCGGACCATCGGTGCCGAGTCGATCTCGAGCTGCATCAAAGCTCGGGTGGCACGAGCGCAGTCACGCGATGGAACCAGTTCGGCGACCGTTTCGGCAGCGGGGCGCCCTTGGTTGATGTCGCGCGCGAAGTCGAAGCCGGGCGCATACTCCGCTGCCCAGCTGTCCCATGCCTGCGCTACGGCATCATCGGAGTCGACCAGCACCCCGTCACAATCGAAAAGTAGGCCCTCTGCCCGCGGCACGGTTACACCTCAAGTCCTTCATAGTGCTATACGGAGTCGCGCAGCCGCTTCAGGGAGCGGATCGCTTAGCCGAGTTGCCTTCAGTTTCCACCTTGAGCGAACTACGTAGAGCGGGGATTTGAGTGACGCGGGCCGTCCGAAGAACGCTCAAAGGCTACCGCCATTGGACGTGGCCATAAGCACCCGGCGATTGCGTCACCGTGAGTGGTGTAACTCCTTTACGCGTGATGCTTTGTGTTGTGCACTATGCCGTGAGTGCCTGGGTGGTGTCGATCACCTCCGGGTGGGCTGGTCGGGTTGGTAGGGCGGTGGGCCCTGGTGGGGTGAGTAGGGCCATGGAGGTTTCGGAGAGGTAGCGGGGGCCGCTGACTTGCCATTCGTCGTGTGCCTCGATCCGGACGCAAGACGAGAGCCGATGTAGAGCAGCCGAGCGAGGTTTGATCCTCTCGGGCGCCACACCAACTTGCGCCACTGGGTCATGGGTCCAGGACGGTTGTGCCCGGTCAGGAGGTGCGAGCGTCGCCATCGTATTCGAGCTTGTGCTTCAGCCCAGTCCAGATCCTGCGCTCCATGCGGCCACCGAGGGGCCTGACCAGCGGCCCAAGCAACCGGAACCACCCCTTCGGGCACACCTGCCAATCCCAGCCCATGACAGTTTCGTCACCCTCGGCGGTCAGGGTCAGCGCTCCGGTGGTCTCCATCATCGAGCTTGTGGTGAGCGAACCCAGCCGGTGCGGCCGTTCGAAATCGGTGAGCTCAACGACCATCTCCATGTCCGTCTTCCCCATGTGCGGGGACTGTCATGCTGCCCTTGTCCAGCGTGTAGACCTCGCCCCGGGTCGCAGCACGGACCGTGGCGGTGCGCCGGGCTGCCTCGAGCAGCCCGTACCCGCTGAACCCCTCACCCCTTCCGATCGTGCGCAGCACCCGAGGTTCGTCGGAGTCGCCGCGCTCCTCGAACCGCCCGGAGCGGACGAGGTAGAACGTGTCGGCGATCCCGCCCTGCCGGAGCACGAGACCACCGCGGGGCACCGTTCGCAGGCGGATCCTGCCGGCAATGTCGTTGAGGACCTCGACGGGGACGTCACCGTCACCGGGGCCCTGGAGGCGTTTTCGTGCCGTGGATCTCTAACGCGGCAAGGACAACTGACCAGCACGCACCTCGGCGACACCGTGAACGTGGAAGTCTCACGGCTGGTGGTAGCCCAGCATCTAGAGTCGAGCGACTGCTCCCCAGGGAGATCCTGATTCTCCCCAGAGAAGACCGTGCGGGTTCTGGTCCATTGCCTTCTGAGTGCACAGGGCCTGGGGGCCCGGAACTGGCGTCATGCAGGAAGCGGAACCGCGTCTCCCCGATGGTCAAGCATGAACCGGAACTGCACATCACGATGTGCCACAAATGTGCCACAGGGTCACTGCCCCGGGGGTGGTTCTGGAAGCTCATGAGGGCGGGCTCAAGCCGTTGACCTGCGCAAACACCGAGCGGCGGCGTCGGATTCGAACCGACGACCTACGGATTCAAAATGAACAGTCTGCTCGTCCCCTCACCATGTGGCACAAAATGTGCCACATGGCCCGTCTCAGGGACGGTTCGGGAGGGCATGAAAGCAGATCCTAAG
>CABDZZ010000339.1_pt1 | contig 13203 bp, 10 predicted proteins | sample 3421991 | NCBI WGS metagenome assembly CABDZZ01 (sample SAMEA5534342, study PRJEB31848) | metagenome | biome: tundra; feature: field; material: soil | place: USA | collected 2013-05 | depth 0.45 m
AGGCCAACTTCGTCTGGCTGCCGCTGGGTGCCGACACCATGGCATTTGCGGCGGCTGCCGACGGCGCAGGTCTGGTTGTTCGGACCTTTCCCGGGGAAGGTGCGCGTTGCACCATCGCCGAGAGGCAGGCCAACGATCTGTTGCTCCACGTTGCTCGTGACTTCGTGGTGGCGCGCACGTTCTGAGCAGGGTGTGATGGCTTTCGGTAACCGGGAGCTGTACCCGAATCGTGCTTCACGGGCCCCCTGCAGGTACCGTGTGCTGGCAAGGAATGTGAGTGCCGCCACACACGCGCGCATGAGTCCCTGCCATGAGAGCATTTATCGGCGGAGACCCCGCTGCGCGTTCATGGCCTGAGGCGAGCTCGCGGTGATCCCGCGTTCGCGAAGAAGGAGTGCCTGTGAGCGACAAAAGAGTCGCGACGCCGTCGGAAGCGGCCGATGCCGCTGCTGTTGCAGCGTTGGTGGCGCCAGTGCCCGAGATCATCGGCGGAGCCGAGTTCGTCCAGCTGCTCACCCCTGAGGGAGAGCGCGTCGAGCATCCCGAATACTCGCCATACATCGCTGATCTCACTGATGATGACCTGCGCGGCTTCTACCGCGACCAGGTCCTCATTCGCCGGTTCGACGCTGAAGCCACGGCTCTTCAGCGCCAGGGAGAGCTTGGCCTGTGGGCCAGCCTGCTCGGCCAGGAGGCAGCACAGGTCGGCTCCGGTCGCGCCCTTCGTCCGCAGGACTACGCCTTCCCGACCTACCGCGAGCACGGCGTGGCCTGGTGTCGCGGGGTCAACCCGCTCAACCTGCTGGGAATGTTCCGCGGGGTCAACCATGGTGGGTGGGACCCGAACGAGAACAACTTCCACCTTTACACCGTCGTCATCGGCGCTCAGACCCTGCACGCCGTGGGGTACGCGATGGGAATTCAGCACGACCACGCCTTGGGCACCGGCGACCCCGACCGGGACTCAGCCGTTATCGCCTACTTTGGTGATGGTGCTAGCGCCCAGGGCGATGTGAACGAGTCCTTCGTCTACGCGGCATCCACGAACGCGCCCGTCGTCTTCTTCTGCCAGAACAACCAGTGGGCCATTTCCCAGCCGGTCGAGCGACAGAGCCGGATCCCGATCTACCAGCGGGCCAGGGGTTTCGGCTTCCCCGGTGTCCGGGTGGACGGCAACGACGTCCTTGCCGTCTATGCCGTAACCAAGGCGGCGTTGAACGCGGCCCGCAGCGGGCAGGGCCCGATGCTGATCGAAGCCTTTACCTACCGGATGGGTGCGCACACCACCTCCGACGACCCGACGAAGTACCGCATCTCCGCCGAGGTCGAGGTCTGGAAGCTGCGCGACCCGATCGCCCGGCTCAAGGCCTACCTGACGTCCAGTCTCAAGGCCGACGCGGCGTTCTTCGATGACGTCGAAGTTGAAGCCGATGAGCTAGCGGCAAGGGTCCGCGCGGGCTGTCTTGCGATGCCTGACCCGGAGCCACTGTCGATGTTTGACAACATCTATGTCGAGGAGCACCCGCTGATCGACGCCGAGCGCGCCGGGTTCGCTGCCTACACCGCGAGCTTTGAGGGAGAGCACTGACATGGCGAAGGTAACGATCGGCAAGTCCATCAACGCCGGTCTGCGGCGATCCATGGAGCGCGACCCCAAGGTCGTCATCATGGGTGAGGACATCGGCAAGCTCGGTGGCGTGTTCCGGGTCACCGAGAACCTGCAGAAGGACTTCGGCGAGGACCGGATCATCGACACCCCCCTTGCCGAGTCTGGCATCGTGGGCACAGCCATCGGTATGGCGCTGCGTGGCTACCGGCCCATCGTGGAGATCCAGTTCGACGGGTTCGTCTACCCCGCGTTCAGCCAGATCATCTGCCAGGTCGCCAAGATGCATGCGCGGTCCCTCGGCAAGATCAGGCTGCCCATGGTGATCCGCATCCCCGTCGGTGGTGGTATTGGCGCGGTCGAGCACCACAGCGAGTCCAACGAGGCCTACTTCGCCCACACGGCAGGGCTTCGGGTCGTCGCGTGCTCGAACGCCGAGGATGCCTACTGGATGATTCAGCAGGCCGTTGAGTCCGACGACCCGATCATCTTCTATGAGCCCAAGCGCCGCTATCACGAGAAGGGCGAGGTGGACCTGACTGCCAGCTCGGCGCCGCGGCCTCTCTTCAAAGCCAACATCGCGCGTGCCGGCGAGCACGTGACCCTGGCGTCATACGGCCCCATGGTCAAGGTGTGCCTGGACGCGGCCACCGCCGCAGGCGAAGAGGGCAAGTCGATCGAGGTCATCGACCTGCGTTCGCTGTCTCCGCTGGACCTGGACGCTGTGGCAACGTCGGTGGAGAAGACAGGCAGGCTTGTCGTTGCTCACGAGGCCTCGACGTTCCTCGGCCTGGGTTCGGAGGTGGCAGCGGCTATCTCGCAGCGCTGCTTCTACCACCTCGAGTCCCCGGTGATCCGGGTGGGCGGGTACAACCTGCCCTACCCGCCCAGCAGGCTCGAGGAAGAGTTCCTGCCCGACCTTGACCGCGTGCTCGACGGCGTCGACCGCGCTCTCGCCTACTGATACCGAACGGGACCACAAGCCATGGCTGTAAAGCATTTCAACCTCCCGGACCCGGGCGAAGGCCTTGTCGAGGCCGAGATCGTGACCTGGAAGGTCAAGGTCGGGGACGTCGTCAAGGTCAACGACATCTTCGTCGAGATCGAGACGGCGAAGTCCCTGGTCGAGCTTCCCGTGCCGTATGCCGGCACTGTTAGTGCACTGCTCGTTTCCGAAGGTGACATGGTGCAGGTCGGCGCCCCGATCATCTCGATCGACGACGGGCTCGGTAGTGACGTTGCCCCGGTGGCGGCACCTCCCACCACGACGGTTGCCGGGACCGCGAACGCGGTGACGTCGAAGGCAACGACCTTGGACGACGAGGTCGAGGCCGGCAAGACCGGTGATGCTGACACTGGTGAGCGGGTCGCGAACCTGGTCGGTTACGGCCCGCGGGTCACCTCGGGCAAGCGTCGTCTTCGCAAGAGTGAGAGCGCCGCGGCCACGACGACCGCCCAGGTCAACCAGGCGTTCTCGCCCGTCCCCGCCCAGCCCGAGTCCCTTACGGCACAGCCTGTCTCGGTACCCGTACTGGTACCGGCTGTCGGCGGCAAGGCGTTGGCCAAGCCCCCGGTGCGCAAGCTCGCCAAGGACCTGGGTATCGACATCTCGCAGGTCACCGGGTCCGGCGAGGGTGGCATCGTCACCCGTGCCGACGTCGAGGAGTACGAAGCAGGCGGCATAGCGGCCGCATCCGTCAACGGCGCTGGCTCCGCGGCGGCCGGCTCATCGACATACTTGGCGCCCGTGTTCGCGGCGACCGGCGAGCGTGAGACGCGCATCCCGATCAAGGGCGTACGCAAGATCACCGCACAGGCCATGGTCGCCTCTGCATTCACAGCGCCACATGTCACGGAGTTCATTACGGTCGACGTGACCCACACGATGAGCCTGGTCGACCGGCTCAGGACCGATCGAGAGTTCCGGGACGTCAAGGTCAGCCCGCTGCTCATCGTTGCCAAGGCGCTGATCATCGCCAGTCGCCGAAACCCCGGGATCAACGCCACCTGGGACGAGGCCGCACAGGAGATCGCGGTCAAGCATTACGTCAACCTCGGAATCGCCGCGGCGACTCCGCGTGGGCTGATGGTGCCCAACATCAAAGACGCCGATCAGATGTCGCTGCGACAGCTGGCCGACGCCATGGCCAACCTGGTGTCGACGGCCCGCGAAGGCAAGACACAGCCGGCGGCCATGTCGGGCGGGTCGATCACGATCACCAACGTCGGGGTCTTGGGAATCGACACGGGCACCCCGATCCTGAACCCGGGCGAGGCTGCGATTCTGGCCTTCGGTGTGGTTCGGCAGATGCCGTGGGTGGTCAACGGAGAGATCAAGCCTCGTTGGGTCACCCAGCTGAGCCTCTCGTTCGACCACCGCATGGTCGACGGCGATCTGGGCTCACGGTTCCTGGCCGACGTGGCGGCGATTCTGCACGACCCGAGCCAGGCTCTCGTCTGGGGCTGAGAGAGGCCGAATGACACGTCGTCGGCTTGGTCAGATGACCAGCCCGACGATGCCATTGGTGATGAGAACGACTGCGACCACCGCGCGCACGACGGTCAGAAGCCGGTGGCCATCCTCGACCCGCAGATGTGCCACTCTCGATAGATCCCCGGGGCGTCCTGCCGACCGAAAACCAGCGCCAACAAGGGGGCCGAAACTCCTGCGGAGGCAACGATGATGAATATCATCAGGACTACCGTGGCCCACCCTTGGGACAGCCCGGCCTGCACCACGTTGCCGATGGCTGGGTCCACGGTCGCGTGGTTCAGCAGGAATGCTCCGAAAGCGAAGGCTGGTGGGGGCGTCATCGATTCCAGCCGCGCCGTCCACTTCGGTTGCGAACTCAGTGGTTGGGTGCCCCGCCCTTGGGCATCCGACGTCGCCGCGACCGGCCTTCGCATTCCCACAAGCAGCCAGCCGCCCAGCGCAACGCCTGCCGCAAGCTGGACCCAGGTGACCCACTGCGAGCTCGACGCTACCTTCGGCGTCTCCGGGTACAGCGAGACCGTGGCGAGGGCCGTTGCCGCGAGGGCCAGGACCCAGCCCGCGACATACGCCATCGTCTTCGCGACGCCGCCTTCGGCCGTGACGAGTAGCACCGGCGCCAGCACCGACCAAGGCTGGACCGCCAGTGCCGACGCGAGCAACGGCAGCGTAGTAGTGCAGCAGAGTCCACCAGGCCTGTCCTGTTGTGGACAGGGCCGTTCTGCCAGGGACGGACCGTCTGTCAGGGACAGACACCCTCGGGTCATGGACGGACCGGAGGTCAGTCCGGGCTCAGTGCGAGAGGCTGGGTAGCGCGTCGTCCTGCTTGGCGGTCGTCTCCGCTTCGGCGGCATCCTGCTTGCCACGACTCTCATAGGACGAACCGCTGCGCAGCTCGACATGCGGCAGGAACCACACGACGATGAACGCGATGACCATGACGCAGGCGCCGATCAGGAAGACCAGGTCCATCGCCTGGGAGAAACCGACCAGGAACGGCTTGGCCAGTCGTGGGTCGAGCTGCTGGATGAACGAGGAGTCGCTCAGCGGGTTGACCGCTCCCCCGCCACCCCCTCCGGCTTTTGCCTGCGCCAGATTGTGGATGAAGGCGGTGTTGGCCCCAGCGTTGCCGGTGGGGGATTGAGGATTCTTGAGAGCCGCCTGGAAGTCGGGGGTGGGAGCGACCTTGGTGAAGGCGGTCTGGATGCGGCTGGGCACTGCGGTGAACAGAATGGACAAGAAGATGGCGGTGCCAAGGGTGCCGCCGATCTGACGGGTGAACGTCGCTGATGAGGTGGCCACGCCAATGTCGCGCGGGGAGACCGCATTCTGCACGGCCAGGGTCAGTGGCTGCATGTTGAAACCGAGGCCAAGACCGAAGGACAGCATGAGGATCATCGTCTGCCACAGGGCGGTGTCGGCTCCGACGTAGTGGAAGCCGAAGAGCGATGCGATGAGCAGGCCGCAGCCGATGATCGGGAACTGCCGGTACCGGCCCGTCCTGGAGATGATCTGCCCCGAGAGGATCGATCCACTCATCAGGCCCAGGGTCATCGGCAGCAGCATCAGGCCGGCGCTGGTCGGCGTCGCGCCCTTGACGATCTGCAGGTAGAGCGGCAGGCAGGCAAGTCCACCGAACATGCCCATACCCAGGATGACCGAGGCGATGGAGGCGACGCCCACCGTCTTGTTGGTGAACAGGCTCAGCGGCAGCAGTGCCTCAGCACCCATCGAACGCTCGATCAGGACGAAAGCAATGGCCCCTACCAGTCCGATGCCGTAGCAGAGCATGGACTGACCGGAGCTCCAGCCCCACGTGCGACCCTGCTCGGCCACCAGCAGCAGCGGGACGAGCCCGACGGTCAGCGCTGCGGCGCCGCCGAAGTCGATGCGGTGGTCCAGCCGGGTGTGTCGCAGGTGCAGCGTGCGGTTGACCACGAAGAGCGCAGCGATGCCGATCGGCACGTTGACCAGGAAGACCCAACGCCAGCCGGTGATGCCCAGGATCTGGGACTGACCGGCGAAGAAGCCGCCTACGACCGGACCCAGGACGCTTGAGGTGCCGAAGACCGCGAGGAAGTAACCCTGGTACTTGGCGCGCTCACGTGGCGGCACGATGTCGCCGATGATGGCCAGGGCCAGGGAGAAAAGTCCACCCGCACCCAGACCCTGCACAGCGCGGAAGCTTGCCAGCATCGGCATCGAGGTGGCGAACGTACACAGGATTGAGCCGAACAAGAAGATGACGATGGCTGCGGTGAAGAAGGGTTTGCGGCCATAGATGTCCGAGAGCTTGCCGTATAGCGGCGTCACGATTGTCGAGGTGATGAGGTAGGCCGTGATGACCCAGGCCTGTCCGGCCAGGTCATGAAGGTCGTCGGCGATGACGCGCATGGCCGAGGAGACGATGGTCTGGTCGAGCGCGGCCAGGAACATACCCATCATCAAACCGGCCATGATGGTCAGGATCTGCTTGTGCGAGAGCGCCCCGCCGTTGGTGGGCGCTGGGGCGATTGCGGTGGCCATTACTTGGAAACCTCGATCGGTGTGGTCTTCGGAGCCTCGGAAGGCATGGCGTTTGGAACGTTGATCGGCGTGGTTTTCGACAGGTCGAACGGTGTGGTTTTGGAAACCTCGAAAGATGCGGCGAACCGCTCGAGATAGTCGCCAAAAGCTTCTGCGTCGGATGGCTCCCAGTCCTGCAGCAGCTGGCGTAACCACTCGCCGCGGCTGATCTTGAGATGCTCGACGAGCGCTATCCCCTCGGTGCTGAGTGAGACCATGCAAGCCCGGCCGTCATGGGGGTCGGTCACCTTCTCAAGCACCCCGTGGGTCACTAGCGTCGACACCTGACGGCTCACCGTGGAGACGTCCGAGTGGACGTGCTCGGCCAGCAGGGAAACCCGCTGAGGTCCCACGACGAGGTTGAACAGGATGGGGTAGGACGCAGGCTCAACTCCCGGGTGCACCTTCGGGGCGTGCTGGCGCATGGACGCGAACAGCTTCATGACGCGGACCATCTCGATGCTGAGACGGCTTGCGTTCTCCAGGCTGATCGCCATCGTGCCTCCACAGTTTCCGAAAAGTTGCTTGCGCCATACAACTATCACAAATAACTTGCATGATGCAACCAAGCGTGTAGATCTCGGCGGCGCTGGGCCGCTGCGGGGTGACTCAGTGGGTGACCACCAAGGCTTCCAGAACGCCGCGTGCGATCGCGTCGCCACCGACCATGCTGTATGCCGTATCGCGTACTGAACGTCGGCCGGCGGCCCGACGCGTGAAGGCTTCGGTGGACAGGCTGATGGTCGTCGTCGGACGATCTGGCAGCCGGTCGGATATCGCCCGGCCGCGGGGTCGACCCTGTTCGTCCAGCTCAACCAGGAATCCCTGGCGGGCCACAACCGGGCCGGTGACGTCGATGACGACAACCTGCCCAGGCTCAATAGCGGCGTGCTTGGCGATCAGCCTGGGCAGCTGCACCATGACCGAGCCGACGCACACCCCGGCGGCAGCGGAGTCCAGGTTGCCGGGTCGTCCGAGTGCGCTGCGGATATCCTGCTCATGGGTCCATATGTCGAAGACGCGCATCAGCAGCACGGTCGCTGCCTGCTCCGGGCCGAACGGCCCAGCGACGATGCTGCTGTCCGTCAGCATCGGATCGCTCAGTGTATGGAGTCGTTGTGCCAGAACGCGTTCGAGCTCCGTGACGAGCTCGGTGCCGGTGCGGCTCCGACGCACCTCCACGGCATACTCCACCTTCTTGCCGAGGTCGTTTCTGATGTGTTCGTAAGGCGGCACCTCGACCCGCGGGTCCCTGTGTCCACCAAGCCAGGCCTCGACGCCCACGACATGGGATATCTGATCGTGGACCGTCCATCCGGGACACTCGGTGGGTTGCGCGAGGTCGTGCGGGCTGCACGCGCGGGCAAGATCAACGACGCTCTGGGTGGTGTTGGCAAACGCTTTGACGAGGTCGGGCAGGCGCTGAGGGTCGGTCGGGTATACAGACATGTGGTGAGCCTACTTAGGGTGTGCAGATGAGCACGGAACCCGGCCTCGCTCCACAGGGGCAGAAACTACCCTTGATCCTGGCGGCTGTGGCCGTCGTCGCTGTGGTCATCCCAGCCGGTCTGCTCGGGGGTGTGTTTGCCGCCCCGGCCACCGGGCTGCCGGACGCCGGCACGCTGGTGCGCTGGGGGTTGCCGATCGTGCGCGCCATTCACGACCTCGCCATGGCCAGCACCGTGGGCCTGCTCCTGGTGGCCGGGACGATCATCCCCGAGGCGCGCACCACCTCCCGCAGAATCACCGCCACCCGCTATGCCTGCGCCTCGGGTGTTGTCTGGGTGCTGGCCGGGCTCGTCGGACTGGTCTTCTCGTTTGCCAGCATCTCCGGGACCGCACTCACGGACCCGACGTTCGTTGCCCAACTCCAGACCTTCGTCTTCCAGCTCGACTTCACGCGCGTCGCGGCGATCAGCTCAGCGATGGCGGTGGTCGTCACCATCGGCGCTGCGGTAGTCCGGCGCCGGTCGAGCATGGTCGCCCTTGCGGCGCTCGGCATCCTGGCGATACTTCCGCTGTCTCTTGCCGGCCATGCCTCGGGCGCCGCAAGCCACGACCTGGCAGTCAACTCCCTTGCCCTGCATTTGGTTTCAGCCGTTGTGTGGGTCGGTGGCCTGCTCGCGCTGGCGATGCTGCGCCCCCTGCTCGGCAAGGCCCTCGGAGTCAGTGTCCAGCGGTACTCAACCCTCGCCGGGTGGTGCTTTGTCGCCGTCGCCGTGTCCGGGGCGGTCAACGCCTGGATTCGGATCGGCTCGATAAGCAATCTGGCGTCCAGCTATGGCGCGTTGGTGATCCTCAAGATCGTCGCACTGGTCGCACTCGGCGTCGCGGGTTGGCAGCAGCGCTCACGGGTGGTGAACCGGATTGCCGCGGATCCGCTCGCGGGACGGCTTTTCGGGCGACTGGCCCTCATCGAGCTGGCCGTGATGGGCGCCGCCCTTGCCCTGGGCACCGCACTCTCACACAGTGCCCCGCCGGGCATCGACACGCCCGTGGTCAGCCCGGACCCCGCATACGCCCTGACCGGATATCTCGCTCCCGGGGGCCCGCTCACGACGAGTGGCTGGTTCACCGTCTGGCGCATCGACTGGCTGTGGCTCGGGGTGGCTTTGACCGCCGTGACCCTCTATCTTGTCGGCGTGCGGCGGATGCGCCTTCGGGGCGACTCATGGCCGGTGCGGCGAACCATCGGCTGGGTCCTGGGCTGGGCGATTTTCGTGTGGGCCACCTGTGGGGCCCCAGGTGTCTACGGGCGCGTTCTGTTCTCGGTGCACATGGTCATGCACATGACGGTCTCCATGGCGGCCCCGATCCTGATGGTGCTCGCCGCCCCGGTCACCCTCGCGCTCCGAACCTTGACGCCGCGCCGCGACAACAGCCTGGGTCCTCGCGAGCTGTTGCTCGCTGTGGTGCACTCCAGATACTTTGCGGTGATTGGCAATCCGATCGTGGCTGCCGTGATCTTCTTCAGCAGCCTGATCGTGTTCTACTTCTCGCCGTTGTTCGAGCTGGCACTCCGGACGCACACCGGGCACGTCCTGATGACAACCCACTTCCTGTTGGCCGGATATCTCTTCGCGTGGGTGCTCGTAGGAATCGACCCAGGGCCCAAGCGCTGGCCACCGGTTCTGCTGCTGGTCATCCTCTTCGGCACGATCTCGTTCCATGCGTTCTTCGGTGTTGCCCTGACCAGCGGCACGACATTGTTGGCGCCCACCTTCTTCCAGGGTCTGCACCTGCCGTGGGCGGTGGATCTGCTGGCCGACCAACGCACTGGTGGCGCAGTGGCCTGGGGGATCGGCGAGCTCCCCACGCTGATCTTGGCCTTGCTGGTCACCTTGGACTGGGTGCGTTCCGATAGTGCCGAGTCCACGCGGCTGGACCGCCAGGCCGATCGTGACGACGACGCGGAGCTGAAGGCGTACAACGCCCACCTGAGCGCGCTATCTGGGCAGTCCGGGCCCGATGAGCCCACACTGCCTGCGCCAACATTGCCGAGATCAGGAGACTGACATGCGCATTGCCGTGATCCAGCTTGGGTATGACGACCGGGAGCCTGTTGCTGACCGGGTCACCCGGGCCGGTGCTCTCGTGCGTGCCCAGGCGGGTCACGACCTCGTGGTCCTTCCGGAGCTATGGGCCCCCGGCGGTTTCGCCTACAAGCGGTGGCAGGAGCGTGCCGAACCCATTGACGGCCCGGTCGCCTCCCTAATGTCCGCCGCCGCCCGGGACGCCGGCGTCATGCTGCACGCGGGTTCGATTGTCGAGCGTCCGGCTCATGGTGGCCGCGGTCCCGAGGGCAAAGACCTGTGGAACACGTCACTGGTCTTTGCCGCAGACGGGTCCCTGGCCGCGACCTACCGCAAGATTCACCGGTTCGGCTTCGGCCAGGGCGAGCCCCTGCTGATGGAAGCCGGGAACGCTCTGTCGCTGCTCGACGTGCCCGATTCCTCGACAGCCGGAGGAGTCGCCCGTGCGGCGCTGTCGACATGCTACGACCTTCGCTTCCCCGAGCTGTACAGGGCACAGCTTGACGCCGGCGCAACACTTTTCGTCATACCCGCTGCGTGGCCTGCGGCTCGGGTCGCGCACTGGACGCTGCTCGCCCACGCCCGGGCGATCGAGAACCAGTGCGTCGTCGTGGCCTGCAACACGGCAGGTACCCACGCCGGCGTGGTGATGGGCGGGCACAGCCAGGTCGTGCTGCCCACGGGCGACGTGGTGGCCATGGCCGGCAGCGACGAACAGGTGCTCAGCGTCGAGGTCGACATGGGCCTCGTCGGTGACTACCGCACCAGCTTCCCGGTCCTGCGCGATCGCCGACTGCCGCTGGTGTGACCGTCGGGAGCATGTTTGTCGAGGCTGTACTTGGTGGCTGTCTAGAACGCATCCTCTGACACGTCCATGAGGGAGTTGTCCGTCGCTTCGGCGATCTGGCGCTCGGCGGCGATCTTCGGCAGGACCGTACGCGCGAAGAAGGACGCTGCCGCGATCTTGCCTTCGTAGAACTTCTGGTCCTTGACTGACGCCGTGCCTGCGTCGAGAGCAGCCTTGGCTACCTCGGCCTGGCGTAGCAGCAGCCATCCCACGACGAGGTCGCCGGCACAGAGCAGGAGTCGAGAGGTGTTCTGGCCGACCTTGTAGAGGTTCTCGATCGAGCTGCCTTCGCCCCCTCGGGGATCTGAGTTCATGAGCTCGGTGACCATGAACCCGAGGATGCCCTGCAGGTCCTCGAGCCCTTTGCCCAGGAGCTCTCGTTCCGTGTGCTGGAAGTCCGAGTCGTCGGCGACCTTGACGAACTCCTGAATCTGGGTGGACAGGTGGGTCACTGCCTTGCCCTTGTCGCGGATGATCTTGCGGAAGAAGAAGTCCAGACCCTGGATGGCCGTGGTGCCTTCGTAGAGCGTGTCGATCTTGGCGTCGCGGACATACTGCTCGATCGGGTAGTCCTGCAGGAACCCCGAGCCGCCGTATGTCTGCAGCGACTCGGTGCCGAGCAGCACCCAGGCGCGTTCGGAGCCGACACCCTTCACGATCGGCAGCAAGAGGTCGTTGACCCGGCTCGCCATCGCGGCCTCAGAGCCCTTCTCGAGCTCGTCCGAGCCGCCGCTCAGCTGCGCCTGGTCGATGATGTCCTGCTGGGTGGCGGTGTAGATGACAAGGGCTCGTAGGCCCTCCGCATACGCCTTCTGCAGCATCAGGGAACGTCGCACGTCGGGGTGGTGGGTGATGCTCACCCGTGGTGCGAGCTTGTCCGTCATCTGGGTCAGGTCGGCGCCCTGAATACGCTGCTTGGCGTACTCGAGTGCGTTGAGGTACCCGGTCGACAGCGTGGCGATTGCCTTGGTGCCAACCATCATTCGGGCGAACTCGATGATCCGGAACATCTGCGCAATGCCGTCGTGGGTGTCCCCGAGCAGGGTGCCCACTGCGGGCTGTTTGTCGCCGAAGGTCACCTCACAGGTGGTGGATGCCTTCAGGCCCATCTTGTGTTCGACGTTCGTGACGTAGGCGCCGTTGCGCTCGCCGAGCTCGCCGGTCTCGAGGTCCACGTTGAACTTGGGCACGACGAACAGCGAGAGGCCCTTAGTGCCAGCTCCGCCGCCCTCGGGCCGAGCCAGGACGAAGTGCACGACGTTGTCGAAGAAGTCCGCCTCGGCCGACGTGATGAAGCGCTTGACACCGGTGATGTGCCACGTGCCGTCTGGCTGCTGGACGGCTTTCGTCCGGCCGGCGCCTACGTCAGAGCCCGCGTCGGGCTCGGTGAGCACCATCGTGGCGCCCCACTGCTTGTCGACCAAGTGGTGGGCCATCTTCTTCTGGTCGTCCGTGCCCAGGTGGAAAAGCACCTTGGCGAAGGCGAAGCCGGCCGAGTACATGTGCACGGCCGGGTTCGAGCCCAGGACTAGCTCCGCGACAGCCCAACGCAGCGACGGTGGGATGACCGTGCCGCCCAGCTCGGCGGGGACGTCGAGCCGCCACCAACCTGCGTCCAGGTAGGCCTTGTACGACTTGGTGAACGATGCCGGGATGGTGACCGAGGATGTTGCTGGGTCAAACACCGGCGGGTTGCGGTCGGAGTCGAGCAGGCTCGCCGCGAGCTCGTTCTCGGCGAGGCGACCGACCTCATGCAGGATCTCGCGGGCGGTGTCTTCGTCGACCTCGGAGTAGGGGCCGCTGCCCAGGACCTCCTGGCGGTTGAAGACCTCGAAGAGGTTGAACTCGAGGTCGCGAAGGTTGCTTTTATAGTGGCCCATCAGGGTCCTCCGTGGTCAGGTTTGGCCGCGTGGTGGCCTCCAATACCCGCCATTACTGACGGGTAACATCTATGATGCTACCGATGGGTAACAAAGCGCAAGCGTCTCATCCCATGTGTCCCACGTGACGGACGAAAGGTGTGAGGTAGCGGCTGGGTGCATCTGTCAAGATCACGAGCTCGGAGACTGTGTCGGCCGGCGTGAATTGAACAGCGTGGGCAAGACGGGAGCGAGCAACGCGCGAAGCTCCCGTGAGCTGGTGTTGGAGTACTTGCGCAACC
>CABDZZ010000345.1_pt1 | contig 13126 bp, 12 predicted proteins | sample 3421991 | NCBI WGS metagenome assembly CABDZZ01 (sample SAMEA5534342, study PRJEB31848) | metagenome | biome: tundra; feature: field; material: soil | place: USA | collected 2013-05 | depth 0.45 m
CAGCTTCCACGGGAGCCCGGCGAGGAACAGCCCGGTGAGGGACGCGACGATGATCGGGTTGCGGAGCGTCCGCGTCACGATCCCGCGCAGGCCGGGTCGGGCGGTGCTCAGGTGCGCGTCCAGGACCGTGAACGCGATCGGGGCGATGACGAGCAGCTGGAACAGCAGCGCCGTCCGGATCGACTACCACGTCCACACGTGTTGGTCGTACGACGCGGAGACGAGCCTGGAGGCGCTGCTGGCCCGAGCTCGTCAGGCGCGCCTCTCGCGGATCTGCGTCACCGACCACGACACCATCGAGGGGGCCCTGGCCCTGCGCCAGATCGCGCCGCCCGACCTCGACGTGATCGTGGGGTGCGAGTTCAGCACCGACGACGGGTCGCAGGTCATCGGGCTCGGCCTCTCCGCGATGATCCACGAGAAGCGGGTGCTCGAGCTGATGCGCGCGATCCGGGAGGATGGCGGGCTGGTGCTTGTTCCGCATCCGTTCCGGCGCGGGAGCGGCCTCTTCCGGCCCGAGATACGGCGCTCGGCGACATTCGTGGATCGCGCGCTCTCGCTCACGGACCTGGTCGAGTGCTTCAACGGCCGCGACACGTTCGACAACAACGAGCGCAACCACCGGTTCGCCGTGGAGCGTGGCCTGCCCTCGGTCGCCGGGAGCGACGCGCACACGCCGGACGAGATCGGTTCCGTGTTCGTGGAGTACCAAGCTCCTGGGGAGGTGGACGGCAGATCGGCGCGCTTGATCTGCTTCCCCGATCGGCCCCGGCGGCGTGAGCACATGCTCAAGCGGACGGCGATGGAGTTCTACCACCGCAACGCGGACCGGTTGCCCGGGCCGGTGACGCACGCCTATCGGGTTGCCCAGGAACGAAGCCACCGCACGCCGCACGCCGGTGGCGTCCCGCGCGTGCAGCACGAACTGCCGGCGGTTGCGCTGGGTCCCGATGAACGCTAGCCCGTCCACCCGCGCGCAGCGTGCAGCCAAGAGGACGGCCGACGTCGTGTGGGCGGCGGTGCTGCTGATCCTGTTGCTACCCGTCCTGCTGATCGTCGCTGTTGTGGTGCGGGTCACCTCGCGCGGGCAGGTGATCTTCCGGCAGCAGCGGATCGGGAAGGACGGGCGTCCGTTCGTCATCTACAAGTTCCGGACGATGACGGCGGGCGCCGATGGATCGCAGCTCGGGACGTATGCCCACCGAGACGACCCGCGCATTACGCCGGTCGGCAAGATCCTTCGGCGCACCAGCGTGGACGAGCTGCCGCAGCTCGTGAACGTTCTCAGGGGCGACATGAGCATCGTCGGCCCGCGACCGGACCTACCCCATCACGTCGAGAAGTACACGGACTGCCAGCGCCGCCGGCTCGAGGTGCGACCCGGCATCACGGGATGGGCGCAGGTCTCGGGCCGGAACGACCTCAGTTGGGAGGAGCGCATCAAGCTGGACGGCGAGTACATCGAGCGGTGGTCGCTGCTCCTCGATCTGGCCGTCCTCGCGAAGACGGCGGGGGTCGTCCTCGGCGGTGCGGGCGCAGCGCTCCCGCGACGGGTCGGTGATCCGCGATGACCACGTCCGGTGAGCCCCGCCTGACCGTCCTCATCACCGGCGTGGGCGCTCCCGTCGGCGTCAGCATCTTCAAGGCGCTGCGCCAGTCGCAGCTCAAGCCGCGGATCGTCGCCACCGACACGGCCGTGATGTCCGTCGGCCTGTTCCGCGCCGATGCGGCGTACCTGCTGCCCCATGTGACCGCTGACGAGCCGGGGTACCTTCGCCGTCTGCAGGAGATCTGCCTCCGCGAGCGCGTGGCCATGGTTTGCTTCGGCTCCGAGATCGAGATGCGCCGCGTCGCGCCGCATCGCGCCGAGATCGAACGGGCGACGGGCTCGCGGCTCGTCCTCAACGAGCCGGACCACCTCGAGGCTTTCATGGACAAGTGGACGACTGTCCGCACGCTCCGTGATCGCGGGTTCCCCGTCCCCGACAGCGTCCTGGCGACCGATCCGGGCGCCGTCGCTGCCTTCCTCACCCGGCACGACCTGCCGGTGGTGCTCAAGCCTCGGCATGGCTCCGGCTCGACGAACGTCTACGTCGTCCGGAGCCTGCGCGAGCTGGAGGTCCTCACCGAGTACGTCGTCGAGCCGCTCCTGCAGGAACTCCTCCTGCCCGACGTCGAGGAGTACACCGTGGGCGTGTACAAGAGTCCCAGGTCCGGGTACCTCGGCCAGATCGTCTTCCGGCGCGAGCTAGGCGCCGGCCTGACATACAAGGCGGAGGTTGTGCGCGATCCTGAGATCGAGGCCACGTGCCGGAACGTCGTAGAGTCCTTCGACGTGTGGGGACCGATCAACCTCCAGCTCCGCAAGACTGCCGCCGGGGTCCGGATCTTCGAGATCAACCTGCGCTTCTCGAGCTCTGTTGTGATGCGGTCCTGTTTCGGGTTCAACGAGCCTGAGCTCGCGCTGCGCGACCTGGTGCTGGAGGAGCCGCTCACCCCCCCGGCCATCCGCCCGGGATATGCGTTCCGGTACTGGGACGAGATCTACCTCGAGCCGGGCCAGTACGCGGGCGGGGAGGCAGCCTTCGACCAGGGGGGGCCGAAGGGCACGCGCTCGGACAACTTCTGATCGCGATCTTGCGCGCGGCGGCCTCAGCCTGGATCCACCACGGAAGTAGTTCACGAGAGCCGGGTGGCCCGGACCTTCTGCCTGGTTTGGGCCCCGGCGTAGCGCCACGGTAACTTTCGCTGATCCTTGGCGTTGCCTTCCGGCATAGACCCAGTTGCCCTCAGCCCTGGCCGGTCGCGGCAGCCGTGGCCTTGCCGCGCACCACGACCACCGGACAGGGGGCGTGCTCCACGCAGTGGGTACTCACCGAACCCATCAGCATGCCCGTGAAGCGCCCGTGCCCATGGCTGCCCACGACGAGCAGGTCGGCGTCGTGTGCAGCATCGATCAGTACCGGTGCGGATTGGCCCTCTACGACGGAGGTTTCCACAGGTATGTCCGGGGCATCCCCAAGGGTTGCCTTCACCGAGGTTTCCAGCTGTTGCGCCGCGTCAGCGGCGAAATCCATATCTGTCCAGTCCGGGGCAATGCCGTACGTCGTCGGGCATTGCCAGGCCGTCACCGCGCGCAGCCTGGCGCCAGTGGCCCGGGCATACTCGGCGGCCCAACGCAGTGCGGCCAGGGACTGGTCCGACGCATCGACGCCCACCAGGACGACCGGAGATGGAGATCCTGTCGACATACCAAGTCACCTCTTCTGCGAGATTACGTCCACACTGCTGCGGTCGGTCCAGAACGGTCAGGGCCGAAAGTCCCGGACCTGCCTTGAGTGTGAACTCGAGGTGCTCCCGAGCCCCTGACGCCCGGAGCCGAGGGGGCACGAGAGGGGCGCCATTAGGAAAACACATAACGTCACGATATGAATGTTCCGTGGACGTGACGACAGCAAACAGCGCAACCTCCGCCACCGGGACGAGCGAGACACTCGACGCGTTCTTCCGCCTGTGGCTTCATCTGATCCCGTCTGGGGGTGTCAGCTTGACCGCAGCCTCGACCCTTGGCCTGTTGCTGCGCTCGGGCCCCCTGCGGCTGACCGCACTGGCCGAACGGGAGACGGTGAGCCAGCCGGCGATGACCGGTCTGGTCAGCCGCCTGCAGGCTGCGGGTTTGGTCGCACGCCGCGTCGACCCCAGTGATGGCCGTGCGGTGCTCGTCGAGTCCACGGCCGCGGGGCGGGCGCTGGTGCAGGACCGGCGCGCCAGACGAGCAGCCGCGATGGAAGAGCTGCTGGTCCTGCTCGACCCCGGCGAGCGCGCCAGCTTCGACGCCGCGATCCCGGCGCTACGGCGCCTCATCGATCACGGCGCCCACGACGATCACCTTTTACCAGACATCAAGGAGAGCCGATGACCACCACGCCAACCCGAGGCAGCGAACAGGTGAGTATGTTCGCCCAGCCGAAAGCGGTGTATGCCGTCGCTTTCGCCTGCGTGATCTCGTTCATGGGCATCGGCCTGGTAGACCCGATCCTGCCGTCCCTGCGCACCAAGCTGAACGCGACCCCCAGCCAGGTGACGTTGCTGTTCACCAGCTACCTGGTCGTGACGGCCTTCGCGATGCTGGTGACGAACTGGGTGTCCAGCAGGCTGGGCGCCAAGCGGACCTTGGTCACCGGCCTGGCGATCATCGTCGTCTTCTCCGCTCTGGCCGGGACGTCCGGCTCGATCAACGGCATCGTGGGCTTCCGCGCCGGCTGGGGCCTGGGCAACGCGCTGTTCATCGCCACATCGTTGGCGGTCATCGTCGCCTCGGCCTCCGGCGGGTTCGGCGGTGCCATCGTCCTGTACGAAGCGGCACTGGGACTTGGCATCGCGGTCGGACCGCTGCTCGGAGGCACCTTGGGCAACATCAGCTGGCGCGGCCCGTTCTTCGGGGTGGCCGCTTTGATGGCCGTGGCCCTGGTAGCCATCGTCGTGCTGCTCGATCCCACACCCCTGCCCACCCGCCGTACGTCCCTGTCGGCGCCGTTGAAGGCGCTCACCCATCGCGGCCTGCTCACGCTGAGCCTGACGGCGCTGCTCTACAACTGGGGCTTCTTCACGATGCTCGGCTACGCGCCGTTCCCGATGGGCCTGACGGCCATCCAGCTCGGATTCGTGTTCTTCGGCTGGGGCCTGCTGGTGGCGTTCTTCTCCGTCTTCGGGGCGCCCTGGATGCAGCGACGGTTTGGCACCGCCCGGTCCCTGTATGCCGCGCTGGTTCTCTTCGCCGCCGACCTCGCGGTCATCTCGATCTTCGTGAACAACCGCACGGTCCTGGTCGTCGCCGTGATCACCGCCGGGATCTTCATCGGGATCAACAACACCCTGACCACCCAGGCCGTGATGATGGTGTCCCCGGTCGAGCGCCCGGTCGCCTCGGCCGCGTATGGGTTCGTCCGTTTCCTGGGCGGCGGACTGGCGCCCTTCGCCGCCGGCAAGCTCGTCGAGCGTTTCAACGTGCACGTGCCGTTCGCCATTGGCGCCGTCGCCGTGGTCGCCGCAGTCGTGGTGTTGTCCACCGCACACCAGATGCTGGCCCAAGCCGACCAAGGCCTCGACGAGGATGGCCATCCGGCGACCGAGCACGGAGACCCCACCGACGTCGCCGGCGAGGTAGCCGATGAGTTTGGTGGGGCCGGCGGCGCCATCGACAGCATCGAGGAGACGCGCCACCACACCATCACCACGGGCTGAGCTGACCGGACCGGTGAGCGTCTGGCAGGTCGTGGCGCTCTCGAACGGCCAGCATGTCGTTGTGGAGAAGCCCCGGGAGTGTCCCTGGCACCGGCTCGGCGGGTCGCCGTGGATCTAAGACGTCGAGATCTGATGGCGATACGAGCCAGGTCAATGCGCGATAAGGCTGTCTTGACGGCGGCGCACAAGCACCGAGCCAACGATCTCAGATCACCGCGGGCGGGCCGGCCTGACCCTCTCTTCGGATCAAAGAGGGCACCACATGGGGCAGGGAGCCGGCGCCCGATCAGTGGCATGGTTGGATCGCGAAGCTCGCCCTGGAGAATCGTGAGCTGTGGTGGGCGATCTTGCCCACTGCGGCCGCGCTACCGCGCGTGGCGGTGGGCGCTGCAATGAGAGGGGTGACCTGGGGTAAGTCAGCGACCCTCGTTTTCGCTGCTACCACGATGGCGCTGCTTGCCTCACCGGCCCCGCGAGCGATCAGCACGACTCTCCCAGAGGTGATCGACAAGGACGCATCACTCACGGCATAGTGCACAACACTGAGAAGTATTTGGGGGATCGTGTAATACCGCCTCGCGGGGTTACATCCATGCAGGTGAACCGCGCCGGTAATCGTGAGGGAGCCGAGAATGAGCGGGGAGGGCACACAGGGCCTTGGCCCGGCCGCAGAGCCCATGACGGTCCGGCCGGCAGGGCGCGGGCGCCGGCGCACCATCATCCGCTGGGTGGTTGGCCTTGTGCTGCTCTTGGTGATCTCCATCGTGGGCTACGCAGTGTTTCAGTACCTCAACTTGTCGATGGGGATCAAGAGGTCGAACATCCTTGGAGGCAAAGGGTCCACGATGGGGGATACGAATATCCTCATCATGGGGCTGGACAGCCGCCTGGATGAGAATGGCAACCCGTTGCCGAAGCGGATCTATGACGCGCTCCACGCGGGTGACCAGCAGAGCGGTGGGCTCAACGCCAACGTGCTGATGCTGTTGCATGTGCCCGGCGACGGCAGCAAGGCAACCGAGATCTCGATCCCCCGTGACGACTACGTTCACCTGGCCGGCTGCCCGGACGGGCAGTGCATGGGCAAGATCAAGCAGGCCTACGGGTTGGCCTTCGACCAGGAGTCCCGCCGCCTGGCCGCTCAAGGTGGCCTCGACCGGACGCAAAGACAGCAGAAGGAACGTGACGCTGGACGCAAGGCAGAGATCGCGACCGTCAAACAGCTGCTCGGAGGCCTGCCGATCGACCACTTTGTTGAGATCACCTTGGTGTCCTTCTACGAGATCGCCCAGGTCGTGCAACCGATCATCGTCTGCGTCAACGCAGACACCCAGGATAGTTACTCCGGCGCCAATTTCCACAAAGGCTTTCAGCACATCAACGCTTCCCAGGCCCTGGCGTTCGTGCGCCAACGCCGCGACGACACCCACCCGGCGCTCAACTTCACCGACCTCGATCGGGAGCGCCGCCAGCAGGCCTTCATCGCTTCGCTGGCCTACCAGCTGAAGCAGGCCGACACCTTCGCCGACCCCATCAAGATGACCAAGATCTTCGATGTGGCCAAACAGAACACCGCCATCGACTCAGGCCTGGACCTCTTGTCCTTCGCCGCGCAGGCATCCAACCTGACCGGCGGCAACGTCACTTTCTACACCTTGCCCATCGACCATTTCGGCACGGACCCGCTGGGCGAGGACGTCAACTATGTCAACGTGGCGCTCATCCAGGCCACGGTGCGCCACCTGATCGCCCCAAAGCCTGCCGTCACCCCGGCGACGCCACACCCCAGCACGTCGGCCACGGCCGCCCACGTCGTGGTCGACGCCGTCAACGCCTCAGGTCGGCCCGGGCTCGCCGGCCAGCTCGAGCGTGCGCTGACCGCTCGCGGGTTCCGGCCAGGCAAGGCGAGCACCGGGCCTGTTCTGGTTCGGGTCTCGGTCGTCGAGTACGGCGCCGGCGCCCAGACAAGCGCCTCCAGTCTGGCCGGGGCCCTGGGCGGTCTTGCCACCCAGCGCAGCGCCGGGTTGCGCCCGGGCGCCGTCCGCGTCGTGATCGGCACGGACTTCACCCTTCCCAGCGGTTTCGCAACGGGGCGCCCTTCGCCATCGGCGACCGCACCGGCCCCGGCGAAACCGGTGCCGGGCGCGGGCCCGGGTGTCGCGGCGCCACCGCCCACCGCGCTCAGCGCCCTGTCCGGCGGTGGCATCCCATGCGTCAAATAGCGGGCCACGCCAACTCAGTGGGCCAGGTCAGGGGTAGGCCGGTTCATGGCGCTCCTGCTGTCGCGTCTGATCTGCTGATCGAAACTGGCGCCGGGTGTCGGGTAGTTCGAAGGCTGCGCCGCCCCGGCGGGCGCCACTGACCCAGAGCACGATGATGGACGTGAGCATCACGGCTGCCTCAGTGACCCTTGCGGCGAGTGAGCCGTGACGTTGGAACCCCGTGAGAACGATCATGGTGACGAAAGCGAAAGTCGCTGCGGCTCTTCCGATTCAGGACGCGCGATCGCCGTCCTGCGCGTTTGTGGGGGTCCGGGCCCCTGGCCCTAGGCGACGCGCTCTGACCCCGGGCCACGGTGGGAATGGATCGCTTCACGTGGCTGGGGCCAGGGATGGGGCGATGGCCCGGTCGATCAGTGGGACATGGTCGGCGCCGGTGCCATCACCTCGCCCTCCAGCGAACCCAGCTCCCAGGTGCCGATCCCGGCGGAGATGAGCAGGGGCAGCACGAGCGCGAGCGCGACGGGCGGGATAGCCACGCCGGTGTCGTTGACCAGCAGACCGACGATCATCGTGACGGTGAGCCCGATGAGCCCCGCCCGCAGGGTCTGGACCAGCTGCATCAGGGGGACCAACGGTCGCGCCAGCGCCGAGCCGGGGCGGGCCAGGACGTAGGCCAGGACGATGAGCACGAGCGGGACGAGGTAGGCGAACACCGTGGTGTGGATCAGGGTGTCGAGGTTTTGTGCGAGTTTGCGGTTGACGATGTCACCGGCATTGCCGTCGATGACCGACTGGACGAACCGGCCGAGGTGGGATCTGGACTCCTTGGGGCGTAGCCAGTCGAGCAGCGCGATCGTGATGACCACCAGGGCAGTGCCGCCCCCGATGAGCAGGGTTTTGCGCCAGCTTAGCCGCACGTGCAGGATCGACAGGACGAGCACGGCGAGCCCGGGGACCAGGGCCGGGGGCCCGCCCACTTTGCTGCCCCAGATCGGCATCGCGACGAGCAGGACCGCGATGGAGCCAAAGATGGTGACGGCGAGCGCGGCCAGCCGCGGGTGGCCCAGGCGGACAAGACCGCTGGAGAGCGCGATCGCCACCAGGAAGGTCGCTGCGGCGAACAGGGCGAAAGCCACATTGCCGAGCCCGAAATAGCGACCCCCGACGATGGGGTTGAGACCCAGAAGCGAAGCCACCTGCAGCCTTGAGCCGGTCATGACGTCGGCGGCCAGCACGACCAAGGTCATCGCGGAGACGGCGGCGACCGGGCCCATCGGCCAGCGCCGCCACCCACCACCCAAGGCGATGGCCCCGAGCACCCCGGTCCATACCGCTGTGACGAGAACGAGCGCGACCGGCGGCTGGGCATAGCGCCACCACGGCACGATGTTGGCGAGATATGTTGCCGCCGGGACCGCTGCGAAGACCACGAACCCCTTGCGCACCCACGTGCGCATCGACTCACGGAACCCCTCGCTTCCGAGACGACGCCACCACGTCACCGCGAGGACCGTCAAGGCGGCGAGCATGAGCGCGCCCCACGTGACGAAGAAGGGGTAGACCACCGGTTGAACCCATCGCGACGAGAGCTCGTAGTCCACGAGCCTGCCTTGGCGGCGCTGGGCCAGCGCTTCCGAGTCGTTCGGGGCGGGCATGCGCTGCAGCGGCGAGCCGCTCACCTCCGAAGGCACGGCCACCCCGGCGTGGGTGAGGATCGTGGCGGTGATGTCGTCGAGCTGGACGAGTCCGGGCTGGTGGGTCGAGGGAGAGTAGAGCGTGCCCGGTCCGAACCCCTGGCCCGTGGCAAGTACCACCCTCAACCCGGGGCGTCGCCCCGCGTCCGCGAGGCTGACAACCACGACGTCCGCGCCATGGGGAGCAGCCGCCACGACGTGTCCGACCTGCTGGTCGACGGCCGCCAGCTGCTGATCGTGGGAGAGCGCAGGCTGGTCCGGGTCGGCGACGTCGACGTCGTTCGGGTCACGAATGGCGCCCACGTCGACCAGCGCGGTGGGGCAGGCCGCGAGACCGACGCTCAGGTTGGAGGTGTCAAGGCTGTGGAAGCGGGGCACGACGCCGTCGCTGACCGGCGCCGCGCCCAGGGCTGCCCCGGGCCCGATCGCCGAGATGCACTGGCCGTGGCTCGCCAGAACCTGTGACAGCGTACCCAGCCGCGAGCCGTAGGGCCGGTTGGCAGCTGCGGCCACGAGCGAGTCCCAGCCGGTGATGAATCCGCTCTTGACGTCCGGGATCGGCCGGCAGGCCGGGGCCCTTGGGCCATCGTCCGGCTGTCCGGCCCGGTTGCCCGCCGACAACGTCAGCCACCCGTCGATGGGGCATGTGTTGGCGTGGACGGCGGTGACGTTTAGTGCGGCCGAGGAGCCCTCACGCAGCAGTCTCCAGAGGTTCGGGGTGCGGGTCGGATCGATGTCGGCGGGGCTCAGACCACCGGTGCCGATGACCACGAGCCGCACTGTCGGGCTGGTCTGCGAGGGCTTGCTGGAAGCGGCGCCGCTGGTGCGAAGTGCGCTGTTGGCGACCACCGCTAGCACGAGAAGGGTGGCGGCGGCCGTCGCCTGGAGCACCTGTCGCCGGTTCACCGGGCTCAGCGTAATCGGTTGTCCTGCGGGGACCCCAGAGCCTGCCGGGAAACCAAGAGTGCCACCTAGAGGCCGGATACGTGCGCGATCCGGCCGATGGCTGCGGTCACGATCATGGCTGCGCTGCCGCCGAGGACGACTCGCAGGGTGGGACGCAGCAGAGTCGTGCCAGCAGCGCGGGCGCCCAGCACCCCCGCAACCGCCAGACCCACGATGGTCACCGACACGATCAGGACCAGCCGGGCCCCCTGGCCGGCTGCGAGCATGCCGAGGAAGGGGACCAGGCCGCCGACGGCGAAGCTGGCTGCCGACGCCCCGGCGGCCTGCCGTGGTCGCGCCTTCGTCGACTCGTGATGTCCGAGCTCGTCGCGTAGGTGAGCCTGGAGAGGGTCGTCAGCGTGCAGGGCCACGGCGACCTGCTCAGCGAGCTCGCGCGGAACTCCGCGGGCCTGGTAGATCTGGGTGAGTTCTTCGAGCTCTCCTTCGGGATCGGCGGCAAGCTCGGCGATCTCGGTCTGCCGGTCGGCGCGCTCCACGTCGGACTGCGAGCTGACCGAGACATACTCACCTGCCGCCATGGCCATCGCGCCAGCCGCCAGCCCCGCGGTACCTGCGGTCAGGATCGCTCCGGTCGATGCACCGCTGGCCGCTACGCCCACCAGCAGGCTCGAGGTGGACACCAAACCGTCATTGGCCCCCAGCACGGCCGCGCGCAGCCAACCGGACCGAGCGGTTCGGTGTCCTTCAGGGTGTCCCGCAAGCGCGTCGAAGGACGTATTGGCGGCACTGCTGGGGTGGGACTCTTTGGCCACCGGTCCTCCTGGTTGGTGCGGCTTCTGACAGGCCACGATCAGGTGATCGCGCCAGGCACTGGTCACGATAGGCGCCCCGGACGCGGACAGCGACCAACCACGCGGCCAGCAGTGCGTTGAACACGCTGTCTGGCACGGTTCCCGCTCGATCGAAGTGCGGTGCCTGAGGCCATGATGGGCGGCCCAAAACAGTGCAGTGTCGGCTAGTCAACTCGCGTCCTTGGACGTGGACGAACACGTAGGATTCTGTCGCGTTACCTCTTGCCTGTGTGAGCACCACGAGAGGACATCCATGCCCTTGACATCACTGCGGTTCTTGGCCGTGTGCGTCTGCTTGGCCCTTGCCATCCCGGTGGCGTTGCTTCTGCTCTACCGTCGAGCGCCCAGGAAGCCTCGCTGGGCTATCACGATCCTGGTCGGCGTGCTGCTCGCACAGGCATCGGCTATCAGTGCGGTGGCCGTCAGCGTGAACCGGGACTACGGGTTCTACCCCTCGTGGTCATCGCTTTGGGGTACCCCGGTTCCGGTACCTGTCGCTCCCGTTGTCAAAGCGGGGTCGCGTCTTGGGCTGCACGCTGTGGTAGGCAAGCATCGACCGCTCCTGGCGTTGACCTCCGGGCCGCCATCCGACATCGGACGCTACGACCGGATCACCCTCAAGGGTCCGCAGTCGGGCATCTCACAGACCGTGATGACCTGGCTGCCGCCGCAGTATCACGACCCCCAGTACGCCAAGACCCGTTTCCCTGTCGTGATGGTGCTTGGCGGCGCTCAAGTGCACATCCCCTTTGTTGTCAACCGGCTCAACTTCGCCAAGACCGCGAGTGCGGAGATCCGCAGTGGCCGGGTGGCTCCCTTCGTTGCGGTGTTCCCCGAGATGAACGTGGCGATGCCCGTGGAGACCGAGTGCACCGACTACCCCGGGGGCCCGCAGGCCTTCACCTGGCTCAACCAGGATGTCAGGAACTGGGCCACCTCAACGCTGCGCGTGAGCACGGACGGCCGGCGCTGGAGCGTGATGGGCTGGTCCACCGGTGGCTACTGTGCCGCGCTGTTGCACCTGCGCGAGCCCGACCGTTTCGGTGCGGCTGCTTCCGTCGAGGGCTACTACATTCCCGGGCCGGACGCGAGCACCGGCAACCTGGGCCAGCTCCTGAAGCAGTACCCGACCCTGGCCCAGCAGAGCTCTCCCACGTGGCTGATCGAGCACCGCCCGCCGCCGCGGGTGCGCCTGCTCGTCGTGGACTCGAACACGGACCCGGCCTCGCATCCGCAGGCGCTGCGGTTCTTGCGGCGCGAGCAGAACGTGCCCGGCGTACAGCCCTACATCGTCCAGAACCTGGCACATTCACTGGACGCCTACACCGTGGTCCTGGCACCGGTCCTGGGGTGGATGGCGGCCGTGGCTGACCTGTGAGCCAACCGGTAACCCGGCGAGCCCGAGGCAGGAACGCTGCCGCGCATCCGGCCAACCTCAGATGAAGTCCGCCACTGTCGGCGCCCTGGCAGACACCTGATGATCGGACGGCCCGGGCTCGTGCCCTAGTCTCTCCTGTTGCTGGGCAGCATCAGTCCCGGCGTGAGCACAGCATTGGTCTGACAACACCCGCACTAGAGTGAAGGCAGGACAGTGGATGTCGCTCTCGGGCACGGTGACCACCTCGGTGATGTGGTTGGTCGCCGCAGCAACGTTCATCTGGGCGGTCGTGTCCCTGGCGAAGGCAACAGGCACCCCTGGGCGCGTCGATCTGCGGACCACCTATCTGCGTGGGGCCGGAACCCAGCTAGCGGTGGTGGCTACCGCGCTCCTGGCCGTTGCGGGCACTCTTAACGCCCAGTACGACTGGTACTCGAGCTGGAGCGACCTGGGCACAGCATTCCAGGGTGGCGACTCCTCAGCTGGCAGTCCCGAGCTCATACGTGCAGGCGCAGGTGCCGCGGCCGCACCGATCAGGACCGTGCGCGAACCGCAGATCAGGGGGGCTTGACCCAGACCCCGGCCCGGATGGTCAGTATGTAACGGTCACCCTGCTGGGGCCGGTGAGCAAGGTAAGCAGCTCGGTGGTGCTCTGGCTGCCCCGGTCCTACACCCAGGCAGGGTCCGCCCACCGGCACTACCCGGTCATCGAGGTATTCCACGGAATCCCTGGCAGCCCGCGTGAGTACTCCCACGACATCAACCTGGGGAAGATGGTCTCCGGACTGGCGGCTGCCGGACGGATCAGGGAGGCCATCCTGGTGATGCCGG
>CABDZZ010000368.1_pt1 | contig 12754 bp, 12 predicted proteins | sample 3421991 | NCBI WGS metagenome assembly CABDZZ01 (sample SAMEA5534342, study PRJEB31848) | metagenome | biome: tundra; feature: field; material: soil | place: USA | collected 2013-05 | depth 0.45 m
CGTTCAAGATCACGCCTCCGCCCCTCTCGATCATGCCGGGAATCACCTCCTGGCTGGCAAAGAACGGCCCCATGACGCTCACCGCGAGGTCGCGTTTCACCTCGTCGGGCGTGATGTCGAGGAAGGGAGTCTCACTACACGACGCAGCGTTGTTCACGAGCACGTCGACGCTTCCGAAACGCTCCGTAACAACCCTGACCATGGAGCGGAGGGCGTCACGGGAGGTGACGTCCACCTCGACGGCGAGGGAGCCCTCGATCGACGCGGCCACGCGCTCCGCTGATGGCATGTTGATGTCGGCGATCACGGCGTTCGCGCCCTCTGCAGCGAACATCCGGGCGGTCTCGGCTCCAATACCGCTCCCTGAGCCGGTCACTACCACCGTCTTGCCTGAGAATCTCACGTCGGTCTCTCCTGTTCTGCTGCTAGAAGGCTAGGCGCGGCAAGGCTAGGCGCGGCGGAGCCGCGATTTTGGGTCAAGTTTCGTGTCGTGGGGCGTTGGTGGCGGTCATGCGAGTACTACAGTCGCGTTTATTTGATGGTTATCGGCGTGTTTGTGGTGTTGTTCGCCGGTATCGTGTTAATCCTTGGCGGTGGGCGATGATGTTCAAAGGGCCATCGACCGGCTCGCCGAGCAGTTCCCCAATGCGGTCATGGTGCACACCCCGGTCCATGCGTCTTGGCTTAATCAGGTCGAGGGCTACTTCTCCATCATCCAGCGAAAAGCGCTCTCTCCCAACGACTTCACGGACCTCGCCGTGGTCGAGCAACGCCTCACTCGCGTCGAGATCCGCTACAACGCAGCGGCCAGACCCTTCAAGTGGAAGTTCACCACCACCGACTTGGCCGACCTCCTGGACAGACTCGACCGACACCAACAAACCCAGACCACCTACACCGCCCAACCCAAGGCCGCCTGATCCCCGACGGACTTACAAACCTGACCACTAAGCGCCGTTCCGACGCGCGCAGACTCCTTCAACCCGATTGCTCGCCCGCTCTCGCGGTCGTCGAGGTGGCGGAGAGCCCAAGGGCGATAGGTCGATCCCCGATAGGTCGACCCCACTGCGGCGGCGGGGTCGGTGTTTGGCGCCGAACAGGGTCCGTACCCTGGGCACGTCCAGCCGGGAACGGGTCCGATCCACCACCGCGTTGAACACTCGATCCATCTGGGCACCGGCCGCGAACAGCAGGTTACGGCTGTACTCAACTTGGTAGACCGAGTAGCCGTACCGGAAACCGCTGCGGTCCTGCTTGGCGACGTCTAGGCCGAAGCACAGGCACGTGCTGTAGATCCAGCGATCGCAGACCTGGCTGAGGCGCCCTATCGTCTCGGAACGAGACAGGGTGTCTGCGACCTCAGCCAGGGCCGCCGGGTCAGCGACCGCGGTGAAGCAGTTGCCCTCCTTGGTGAAACCTACGCCGGCCGACTGGGTCTGACAGGCGACGTACTCGTGGCCGTTGAGGATGACCTGAGCGCCGAACGGCGGATGCCCGAACATCTTGATCGTCAGGTGCCCCAGGTCTTGTCCATGATATGGAACGAGTAGTGGTTCACGAACGCCTGCTTCTTGACCAGATTGCGGATCACCCCCGCCTGGGACTTCCTGACTTCCCATACCGTGGCCGGAGCTCGGGCCACCAGGATCAGGAAAATCTGGACTCATTTACTCATTCACGTACCACTCGTCGAGGTTGGTCGACGGCGGTGCGCGCGCCCGCCGGATGCGGCTCCCGCGCGGCATGGGAAACCAGGGCGGCGATGGCCACGAGCACGAGCACGATGAGCAGCGCGTGCAGCAGCCCGAAGTGCTCTCCGAGGAAACCGATCAGCGGCGGTCCGACCAGGAAGGCGCAATAGCCGATGGTGGCGACCGCGCTCACGCGCGCTGCGGCCGTCCTGGGGTCGTCCGCGGCTGCCGACATCCCGACCGGGAAGCCCAGTGCCGATCCGAGCCCCCAGAGGACGACACCGAAGACGGCCACCACGGCGCTGGGCACGAAGATCACGATGAGCAGGCCGAGCGCGGCCAGGACGCTCGATGTCCGCAGCACCGGCACCCGTCCGAACCGGTCGAGCATCGGAACGCCGGCGATCCGGCCGACGGTCATCGCGGTGACGAAGACCCCGAGGACCACGGCCCCCGATGCGTTGCTCACACCGTGGCCGTCGACCATCGCCAGGGCCAGCCAGTCGTTTGCCGACCCCTCAGCGAACGCCATGCCGAGAACGATCAGGCCGATGAGCAGGGTGCGCGAGTCACGCCAGATGCTGAGCCGGTCGCGCCATGTCACCTCGCGGTCGTCGCCCGGCGCGGGTTCGGTCTCCTCCGCGACAAGGTGCTCTGACTGCAAGAAACGGGTCGCGATGAGCGTCCCGGCGACCATCACGATCGAGATGATGCCGGTGTGGATGGCGATTGGCAGGCCGATCGACTCGGCGAGCGCACCGAGCCCGGCTCCGATCATGGTGCCGAAGCTGAACGCCGCGTGGAACAGCGGCATGATGCTGCGGCGCAACATGCGTTCATTGGCCGCACCGGACACATTCATCGCGACGTCGCACATCCCGAAGGCGGCCCCGAAAAGCGCAAGGCCGCCGAAGGTCACCGCGAAACTCGGCCCGACGGTGGCTCCGATGCCCGCGACGGTCAGTCCGATCGGCCCAACCGTGAGGCACCAGGCGATGGTCCTCGCGGCACCGAAACGGGCAATGATGTGACTTGATGCCAGCAGACCGATGATCGAACCGGCAGCGAGTCCAAAGATGAGGCGCCCCATTTCCAGCGTGCTGGCGTGCAGCCCGTCGCGCACCGCGGGGACCCGGGCGACCCAACTGGCCATCCCAATGCCACAGAGCCCGAAGATTACGAAGGTGGCGTTGCGCCAGGCGACGACCTGGTGACGTGAAAGACCATCCGTGTTACTGATGGCCGCTCCAGCAGCGGTGGCTTTCGGCATGGAGTCCCTGACTCGTCGAAGGAACTGGGGCGGACGGTCGAATCGATTTGTTCGAAGGATGGTTCGAGGGAATGACTGCCGTGCTCAGTGCGCGGCGTCGTCCGGAAGGTCCGCGGTCGCGACGTGACACGCCGCGGTGTGGTCCGGGCCGAGGAGCCGCAGTGTCGGCGTGACCTGGTGGCACTCGTCGACCACGACCGGGCACCGGAAGCGGAAGCGGCACCCGGGCGTCGGGTCGATGACCTTGGGAGGCTCGCCTCTGTCCGTCTCCGAGGTCACCGACAACGGAGCGCGCGGATCGGGGACGGTGTCCAGCAACAGCTGCGTGTAGGGGTGCTTGGGTCGGGCCAGGATGTCTTCCATCGGCCCCGACTCCACGACGTTGCCGGCGTACATCACCATCAGCCGGTCAGCGACGTAGCGGGCGCTCGCGAGGTCATGCGTGATGTAGAGAAAGGAGACGCCCTCCTCCTCGCGCATCTTGGCCATCACGTTGAGCAGGCCGATCCGGATCGAGACGTCCAGCATGGAGACCGGCTCGTCGGCGAGGATCAGCTTCGGGCGGTAGGCCAGCGCCTGGGCGAAGCCGATCCGCTGGCGCTGTCCGCCGCTGAGCTCGTGCGGGTAGCGCCACAGGATGTCGGCAGCCGGGGTGAGCCCGACCGCCTCGACGACACGCTCGGCTTCCTCCAGCCGCTGCGCGGCAGTGAGCTCGGTGCGGTGGAGCTTCAGCCCACGCATGATCCCGTGCGAGACGCGGTAGGCGGGGTTCAGCGAGCTGAAAGGGTCCTGGAAGACCATGGGAACGTCGCTGCGGTAGGCCAGGCTCTCCTTGCGCGAGGTGATGTCGGCGAGCGAGCGCCCCTGGTAGAGGATCTCGCCACTCGTCGGTTTGTAGACGCGCGCGAGCAGCCGCGCCACGGTGCTCTTGCCGCTACCGCTTTCACCGGCTAGGGCCACGATCTCCTTGCGGTAGATGACGATGTCGGCATCGTCCACCGCGTGCAAGGTCCTCCGCGAGAAGCCCCCGCCGATCTTGAAGTGCCGGCTCAGTCCGCGGGTCTCGATCAGCGGTACCGAGGGGTCGACGGTCATGCGATCACCCCTTCAGACGGCTGTGGGGCCTCGGTTCTGACCGCGAAGCCGGGGCTGCTGCGCAGGCACCGCGAGCGTGCGTTCTCCACCTGGTAGAGCTCCGGCTCCACGGTGCTGCACTCCGGCATTACCACCGGGCACCTCGGGTGGAAGCGACAGCCGGTCGGCGGCTTCGCGAGGTCGGGGGGGCTGCCGGGAATGCCGAGGAGCTCGACCCGCGGGCCACGGATCGACGGGAAGGCGTCGAGCAGCCCCCGGCTGTACGGGTGCGCCGGGGTGTCGAAGACCGAGCGCGTCTTGCCGATCTCCACGACCTTCCCGGCGTACATCACGAGCAGCTGCTCGGAGAAGTGGCTGACCAGCGACATGTCGTGCGTGACGAAGATGACCGCGAACCCGAGCTGTTGCTGGAGTTCCTTGATCTGGACCATCAAAGAGCGCTGCGCGACGACGTCGAGCGCCGAGGTCGGCTCGTCCATGATCACGAGGTCCGGCGTGAACAGCAGCGCCATCGCGATCATGGCGCGCTGGCGCATGCCGCCGCTGAGCTGGTGCGGGTAGCTCTTGAGGTGGACGGGGTCGATGCCCACGAGCCGCATGACCTCGGCCGAGCGTTGGGGGATGTCCTCCTTCGAGCCGTGCGCTCGCAGGACGTCCCGGAACTGGGCGCCGATGCTGGTGACCGGGTTGAGCGCGTTCATCGCGCTCTGCATGACGACCGAGTAGTCACGCCAGCGCAGGGCCGCCAGGGTTTTCTCGGTCATCCCGACCATGCTCTGGCCTTTGAAGACCACGCTGCCGCCGGCGATCGACGCAGGTGGGCTGAGCAGCTGCGCGATGGCGAACAGCATCGTGGACTTGCCACATCCCGACTCACCGACCACACCCACGAACTCGCCGGGCAGTACGTCGAGGTTCACGCCGTCGACGGCCCCGACCGGACCACGCGGGGTGTCGTACTCGACCCTCAGGTCGCGGACCTCAAGGATGGGTGCGTTTGACACGGGTCCTCCGAACCGGCCGCAGGGCTGGGTTGCTGATCTCGTCGAAGGCGTAGTTGAGCAGGGCGAACGACGCCCCGAGCAGCGCGACGCAGAGACCGGGAGCGATCGCCCACCAGACCTGGTCGGTCTGCAGTGCCGACTGGCTCTGCGACCAGTAGAGCATCGTGCCCCAGCTGGCGGACGACGGGTCGCCGAGCCCCAGGAACTGCAGGCCCGCAGCGGTGAGCACGGCGTACAGGGCCGCGCCGAGGAAGCTCGCGAGGATCAGCGAGGTCAGCGTGGGCAGGACCTCGACCAGGATGATGTAGGAGCGCCGCTCGCCCCGGACCCGTGCCGACTCCAGGAAGTCCCGGTTCCGCAGCGAGAGCGTCTGCGAGCGCAGCTGCCGCGCACCGTAGGACCAGCCGGTGATCACCAGCACGATGATGACCACGCCCAGGCTTCCCTTGCCCGCGTACGTCGCGAGCACGATGATCAACGGAAAGGTCGGGATGACCAGGAACACGTCCGTGATCAGCGAGAGGATGCCGTCCCCGACCCCGCCGAGGTAACCGGCCGACACCCCGATCAGCACCGACAGCGCTGTGGCGAAGACGCCCGCCACCAGGGCGATCACCAGCGACTGCCGGGTGCCGTAGATCAGCTGGGCGAAGACGTCCTGGCCGAAAGCTGTAGTGCCCAGCAGGTGCTCGCGCGACGACCCGAGGCTGACGTCGAAGGCGCGCAGCTGAGGATCGCGCACCGACGTGAAGAGCTGCGGGACGGCCGCTGCCACACAGAAGAACACGAAGATGACGAAGCCCACCATCGCCTTGCGATTCGTGCGGATGGCCGTCAGCAGCGAACCGCCGGGCCGTCCTTTGGGCGCACGCCCAGATGTGGGCGTTACGGCCTTGTCCACCATGATCGCGGTCATCGGCTCATCCCTGCGTCCGGGCGCGGGGATCGAGCCAGAAGGTCGCGAAGTCAGATACCAGCACGGCCACGAGCACGGCCACGGTGATCAACAGGAACAGGGCCTGCATCAACGGGTAGTCGACGTTGATGGTCGCGTTGTAGAGCAAGTAGCCGAGCCCCGGGTAGTTGAAGACGTACTCGACGAGGATGGCCCCGCTGATGACGTATCCCAGCGACATGGCGAAGCCCGACAGGTTGGGGAGGAAGGCGTTGCGGGCCGCGTAGCCAATCATGATCGTCCGGTTGGGCAGACCTTTCGCCCGCCCCATCCGCACGTAGTCCTCGGCCAGGGTGGTGATCATGTTGTTGCGCATGGTCAGGATCCAGCCTCCGATGGAGGTGACCAGGATCGTCGCGCCGGGCAGGATCGCGTGCTGCAGCACGTTCCCGATGTACTCCCCGTTCCAGCCAGGGTCCAGGGTGTTGTCGTAGCCGTTGTCGCTGGGCAACCAGCCGCCTGTCCATACGGAGAAGACGAGGATGAACAGCAGTGCGATCCAGAAGTAGGGCAGCGCCGACGTGATGACGAAGACCGGCGGGAGGATGCTGTCGAGCTTTCCGCCGCGCCTCCAACCAGCCACGACGCCGATCAGTGTTCCGAGGACGAAGGCAAGAATGGTCGCAACTCCGACCAGACCCAGGGTCCAGGGAAGTGCCTCGCGGATCATCTTGCTGACCGGCTCGCCGAGAGAGGTCGTCGAGATCCCCCAGTTCCCCGTAAGCATGTTCGCGAGATAGTCGAAGTACTGTGAGACGAGGCTCTGGCTGTCGTCCACACCGAACTCTGCCAGCAGGGGCTTGATCGACGACAGCGGCACCTTGCCCCTGAACCGAGCCATCAACGCCTCTGCCGGACTGCCGGGCATCAGCCGCGGCAGGAAGAAGTTCAGCGTCAGCGCCACCCAGAGGGTGAGCACGAAGAACCCCATCCGCTTGAGCAGGAATCTCACGTCTTCAGCTCCTCGTACTTGGCGTCAGCCACGGTCAGTCGAACGGGTTGGGTTCCGGTCGGGCCGGGGGGTGGAGACCCAGCCCGACCGGACGCCTACTTGGACCGCAGGTGGAGCAACACCTGTTCGATGTCCGGCACGTTGAAGGCTGACGGCTGGGCGAACGGGTTGTCCTTGGTGGGCCAGCCGGTCAGGTTCTTGGTGTTGTACTCGTACCAGTCGACCTGCTCAGTGGTCGGGATGATAGGGACGTCCTTGAGCATGTAGCCCCCGATCTGCTTGATGATCGAGACCTGGGTCGCCTTGTCTGCCGCGGCGTACTGGTCGAACAGCGCGTCCACGGCCGGGTTGTTGTACCGCTCATAGTTCGAGGAGGCGACGGTGCCAAGCGGTGCGGAGTTCTTCGAGTGGAGGATCTGGCGCAGCTCGTAGTACGGCGTCGGGCCGCCCAGCTCGCTGTAGTAGGCAAGGTCGAAGTCGCCCTTGTAGAGCTTGTCGTCGAATGCCTGCGCGGCGAGGTCGGACACCGTCAGTTTGACACCGAGCGGTGCGAGTTCCTGCTTGATCTCGCCCAGCGAGGCGTCCCAGTCGGTGTAGCCGGTGATCGTGATCACCGTGAGCTCGAGCGGGTGAGAGGGCGAGAAGCCCGCGCCGGCCAGCAGTTTGGTCGCCTTGGCGGTGTCGGGCTTGGTGGTGGCACTCGGGTAGTTGAACTGCGCGGCGGCGGCGTCGTCCTGGTAGGTCTGGAAGGTCGGGGTGACGACGCCGGTCTGGCTGGCCGGTGGCTGGTACCCGCTCTCGCCGATCTTGGACACCTGTTGCTTGTCGATCGCGTAGGCGAGCGCTTGGCGCACCGCGACGTTGCTGGTGGCCTTGTGCGACGGGTCGAGGTTCGGGAACAGCGCGACGTTCGTCACCGGCGGGAACCAGTAGTGGTGGTTGGCCGGGTCCTTGGCGACGTAGAGCTTGTCGATGCCGGGGATGAACTGGCTGCCCCACTGGGCCTTGCCGGTCGCCAGGTCGAGGTTGGCCGGACTGTTGTCGGTGTAGGCCGGGTACTCGACCTTGCCGATCTTGGGCAGGCCGGCCTGCCAGTACGACGGGTTCTTCGTGTACTGGATGTTCTGCGCCTTGCAGGGGTTCACGACGTAGGGTCCGGTACCGATCGGGTTCGGGTCAGCCCAGGTGTTGGGGCGGGAAGCGGGGTCACCGGTCGACCAGATGTGCTCGGGCACGATGCCGACCTGGTCCGCGAAGTCGTAGAAGTATGGCTGGGCCGCCACCTTGAAGTTCATCGCGACCTTGGTGGTGCCCTGGGCCGTGACGCTGTCTAGGATGTTGCCGGTCCAGAGGGCGTAGAGGTCCAGCGCGGGGTGCTTCTTCATCAGGTTGAAGGTGAAGGCGACGTCCGCCGCGGTCATCGGCTTGCCGTCGCTCCACTTCACGTTGTCGCGGATCGTGAACACGACCGACTTCTTGTCCGCACCCCAGGTGTACGACGAGGCCAGCATCGGCGTCTCGGCGGCGTTCTTGAGCGTGTTCACGAACACGAGCGGCTCGTACACGGTCCCGAGCGACTGGGCGTTGTTCGCGGGGTTGAAGGGGTTGAACTGGCAGCTCCAGGTCTGGCCGGCGACGTTCGCAATCGTGACCACGTCGGTCGCGTGGCCGGTGCTGCCTCCGTCGCTGCTGCCGCTGGAACAGGCGGCAGTCAGCAGGCTGACCGCGACGGCGAGTGCCATGACATTCTTGTGCCTCATCGTGAAAACTCCTCACTGCTTGTGCTGCAGGCGGTAGGCCTGACAGGCAACGGCTTGCCGAAATGGTGCCGGCCGGACTCACCGGTGTGCGCGCTGCTGGCACCGACGCGGTCGAGCGGACGTGCTGTGCTGGAGAAAACGCTGCCGGCAACGCTGCGGCGAACGAGGGCAGGCATCACCTCAGGGCCTCCTGACCGAGTGCGGAGTCGCTGAGCTCTTCGACGCCGCGCGGGGTTGCTGCGGCAGCTTCCACGCCCAGGGCGAGCGCCCCGATCAGGGGGGCGTCGTAGGGAAACCTCGCCTTGACGAGCTGTGGCGGGTAAGGGACGCCCGCGTCCAGAGCTGCTCGCAGGCCGGGCGCGATCTGGCCCCAGGACCGAACCATGCCCCCACCCACGGCGATCCGGACGGGATCGAGCGCCACGGCGACGTTGACCACGTGCAGCGCGAGCTCCTGGACGAACTCCTCGACTATGGCGGCGGCGCGGGGGTCGGAGCCGGCAAGCGCGAAGACCTGCGCGGCAGTCGTGGGGAGCCCCAGCTCGCGACGGGCACGCTCAGCAAGCGCTTTGCCGCTGGCGACCTCCTCGAGGGAAACGCGCTTGCTCAACGGAACTCCAACATCGCGGACGTCTCGCAGGTTGTAACCGATCTCCCCGGCCGCACCACGACCGCCGTTGACGACGCTACCGCCGACGATCAGGGCGATGGCCAGCCCCGTGCCTAAGTTGAGATACAGGGCGGGGTCGCAGCCGCTGAGCGCTCCCCAGCTGAGCTCGGCCTGTGCGGCGGCCTTAACGTCGGTCGCCATCCGCACGGGTACCCCGGGAAAGGCCGCGCGCAGCTCGTGCCCGAAGGCGAGCGTGTCCCAGCCCGGGATGTTCGGTGCGAGCTCGACGCCGTCGTCACCGGGGATCCCGAACGTGCAGGCGCCCACACCGGTCAGGGTCGACCCCGGTGCCGCGGACTGCAGCAGTGCGCGCGCTGCGGCGATACCCCGTTCGAGGCCGGCTTTGGCGCCTTCCTCGGCGCGGCTCTCGATGGTGAGCGAACTGAGCCGCACTCCGTTCGAGTCGCAGACGGCTGCGGCGATCTTGGTGCCACCGAAGTCGAGCCCGAGGACGATGCGGATGGGCGGCCGGGACGCACCTGCTGAAGCACTGGAGGACGCGCTGGCCGGGCTGCAGGCCATGCCCCGCGCGCTCATCGACACCCTCTCGTTGGATCGGCCCGAAGGCTAATTGTTAAGAAAGTAGACTTACGACCAGGTAAACACAAGCCCTCAGGCAAAAAGATCGATAACATCGCGAAAAAGATCGCCAACATCGCCCCGACCCAAAGGAGGATGGCGTGTCGCTACTGCCGGGCGGCTCCTCCGCCGCACGCCCTCAGCTGATCAGGGCCATGAACGAGCAGCTCCTGCTCGACCACACCCGTCGCATCGGTGAGGTCTCCCGGGCCGATCTCGCCCGCATCTCGGGCCTGTCCAAGCCCACCGTCTCTGTGGCGCTCGCGAACCTCGAGCGAGCCGGCCTGGTCACCGCGACCGGCGTTCGCACCGGCGTCCCTGGTCCGGCAGCCGTCCTCTACCAGGTGCACCCCGAGGCCGGGTTCGTGCTCGGGCTCGATGTCGGCCAGCAGTACGTCCGAGGCGCCATCAGCGACCTCGCCGGAACACCTCGGGCCACGGCGACCCAACGCGTGCACGCAGCCGGTGGGCACGGCCTGGTCGGTGAGCTCGTCCAGCTCGCACAGTACCTTCTCAGGGAGTCTGGCCTGACGCAGACCGACATCACCCAGACCGTGATCGGCAGCCCTGGCGTGTACGACCGCGAGCGCGACGTGCTGGCGCTCCCGGGCGGGTTGCGCGGTTGGGGCAAGCCGACCGTGCTCGCGGAGCTCCGCGAGGAGTTCGGCGAATCGCTGATCGTGGAGAACGACATCGACCTCGCCGCGCTGGCCGAGCGTGCGCTCGGTCACGGTCGGGACGTCGACAGCTTCGCCTTCGTCTCGGTCGGAACCGGCATCGGCATGGGCCTGGTCCTGGGCGGTCGGCTGCACCGCGGCGCTCACGGAGCCGCCGGCGAGATCGGGTTCCTCCCGTTCACCGAGGGCGCGGGAGCGGATCTGAAGGATGCCCGCAAGCGTGGAGCGCTGGAGTCGGCGGCCTCCGCTGCCGGGGTCGTGCGGGCCGCCCGCAGAGCGGGCATGCGAGGACCGGTGACCGCCCGGAACGTGTTCGCGGCAGCGGACAAGGGGGACCAGCGTGCAGCCGGCGTGGTGGCTCAGGAGGCGATCCTGGTCGCCAAGGCAGTGTGTTCGGTGGTGGCGGTGGCAGACCCCGCCCTGATCGTGCTGGGCGGCGGCATCGGCCAGGCTGACGGCTTCCTCGATGCGGTCGCAGTCGAGGTCAGACGCGTCGCTCCCGTCCTGCCCGAGCTTCGGGTCAGCGCCCTCGGCGCCGACGCCGTGGTGGACGGCTGCCTGGCCGCAGGTGTCGAACGCGCCTGGGAGATCGTGGTGGCCGGGCTGCCGGGAGCGGGGGCAGCGTCCGGGGGCCGGACCCAGCTGAACCGGCGGGCGAGCGTGTCTCTTCCGTCACATCCGTCCCACGCGACACCGAGGGCGGGACAAGTTCCTATCCTCCCGCTGCCACCCACCGATGGCGCAACTTTCAAAATACCCCATGGGGTAACCGGATGGTGAATCCAGCCGTTCGCGCTGCCGGGATTGCGCCATCACGGCGCTGTAGGGCTCGACCGGCAGTCGCGCAACGCCCTCTTGCACGTCGATCAGGACCGGTGCGGTCGTGCGGCGGTGGAGTTCGCGAAGTGGCATGGCCGCGTCGTGCCGCACCGCGTCGAAGCGGCAGACACGACCGGGCTCAGGTATTTGTTTGTAGTGGGGTCTCCATCTCAGTGCCGTAGCTGCTGAGATGGAGACCCCACTTGGTATGAACAGCGAGCCGAGCACGCCATAGGCCAGGATCAGCCGATCGGCTTGCCCAGTGCGAAGAGGATCATCGGCGGGAAGGTCAGCCACAGGACGTAGAACCTGTAGTACTTGCCGCCGCTGCGGGTGTCCGGGTGGCCGGAAACCCGCCCGCGCATATTGCCCCAGAAGTCAGCGAACATCAGCGAGACGCCATTGCAGACACCGATGATGGAGGAGAAGGAAGCGGCCCAGAAGCCGACCAGAAAGCCGATCCACCGCGATCGAGCGGGCGGCTGTCAGCAAATCTGTAAGCAAGCTGGCCCTTGAAGGCAATGAAACCCCGCGGGTCAGGGCTTTGACCTGCGGGTTTGTGGTGGCCAGGGGCGGGGTCGAACCGCCGACCTTCCGATTTTCAGGACGGCGAAAGCCCTCCGGAGGGGTTTTGAGGGCCCGAATTTGTGCTCAGCAGAACGGAGTTGAGTCCCGTGCCGTCCCTCGTTTCAGGGGTTCGTGTTAGCAGTTTGTTAGCAGTTTGCTGGACCTCGGTCAGGTTCAAGGCTCAGGGGCGCCATGCTGCGAGGAGGTCCTCGGGACGCAGGACGATGTCGGCGCTGGCGCCGGGTGCAAGCCCGCTGGGGCAGACGGCGAGTAGACGCGCACCGCCGGCATGGGGGATGACGTTGCGGGCGTTGGCGAGCTCGGCCATCTCGGTCCTGTTCACTCCGCCGCGTGGTCGCCACTTGATCGTGCCCAGGGTGGCGATGTTCTCGGCGGTGCGGGCGACGATGTCCACCTCGAGGGAGTTGTCGCGGGTCCACCAGGCACCGGCTTGTTGCACACCGGCCAGTTCTGGGTGAGTGGCGCCGAGCCGGGTCAGGGCTTCGTTGACGTGGGGTTCGATCGCGCGTCCACGCCAGCTGGCCCAGCTGGCATCGAACGCCCCGACGGCGATGTCACCGCGGCTGCGGCTGATGTCCTCGAGGTGGCGGGCGATGAAACGGAACCAGAATTGCAGGTACGGATCTTTGAGCCGGTACCGGCGCAACCTGCTGTTGGATGCGGCTCCGGAGGGGACCTCGATGCGGATCAGGTC
>CABDZZ010000386.1_pt1 | contig 12464 bp, 8 predicted proteins | sample 3421991 | NCBI WGS metagenome assembly CABDZZ01 (sample SAMEA5534342, study PRJEB31848) | metagenome | biome: tundra; feature: field; material: soil | place: USA | collected 2013-05 | depth 0.45 m
GAGGCCCTGCGAGATGACGTGGCGATGCCGGAGTCCTCCATCGGGCGCCGGGCCGCCATCGGCATGGTGATGACCGCCCTTGGTGCAGCGGCGTTGGGGGTGGGGCTGTTCACGAGCATCCCCAACGCCCTCGTCTACATCGGGGCCGGGATGCCCTTCGTCGTGGTGGGCGTCGCGATCGCCAGCCCGCTGCTTGGCCGGCCCGTCGTTGCGCTCGTCGGTGTGGCCTATCGACGCATGTTCGGCACCGTCGGCCGTCTGGCGGAGCAGAACGCCATGCGCAACCCGCGCCGCACCGCTGCCACTGCCTCGGCCCTGATGGTCGGGCTCACGCTCGTGTCGATGATGGCAGTCTTCGGGCAGTCAACCAAGGCAAGCGTCGACAAGACGATCGCCGAGAGCTTCTCAGCGGACTATGTGGTCTCCAACGCCGTCGGCGTTCCCTTCTCGCCCGCTATTGCGGATCGGGTCGCGAAGGTGCCCGGGGTCGGCGCTGTGGCCCGGTTCCGTTACGTCGCGGCCACAGTGAGGGGTGACTCGACCCAGGTGGGCGGCATCGAGCCGATCCCCTTCGGTGAGGCCATGAAGGTCAAGATGGACAGCGGGACGGTTGGCGCTCTTGCGGGGCAGACCCTGCTCGTCGAGTCCAAACGGGCCAAGGCGCTGGGGCTTGCCGTCGGCGACAAGGTCACCATGTCGATCGCGGGCAAGGAAGCCAGCTACCCGGTCGTCGGCATCTTCGAAGGGCTCCCGACCATCGGGTCGGAATACCTCACCTCGATGGCAGCCGTCAGCGCCGCCGGTGTGGTTCCAGCCGACAACCTGGCCTACGTCGTGCGCGCACCTGGCGCGAACCCCGCAACAGTCCATGCCGGGATCGACTCAGTGATCGCCGATCTGCCTACGATCACCCTCAAGGACCAGTCCGAGTTCGCTGCCGAACAACGGGCGCCCATCGACCAGATGCTCAGCCTGATCTACGCATTGCTCGGTCTGGCCGTGGTGATCGCGGTCCTGGGGATAGTCAACACGCTGGCCCTGTCCGTGATCGAACGCACCCGCGAGGTCGGCCTGCTGAGGGCCGTGGGTCTGAGCCGGCGACAGTTGCGGACCATGGTGCGGCTGGAGTCGATCATCATCTCGATCCTGGGCGCTGTCCTCGGGGTGGGCCTGGGTCTGGTGTTCGGCGTCGCCCTGCAGCGTTCGCAAGCGGACTCGGGGATCGGGGTGTTGTCGGTACCGTTTGTTCAGCTGTTCATCTTCGTGGCACTGGCGGCGCTGGTCGGAGTCCTCGCCGCAGTCTGGCCGGCGCGCCGCGCGGCCAGGCTCGACGTGTTGCGGGCCATCATGACCGAATGACGGCGGTGGGTCGATTAGGGTCGGCACCTGAGATGAGGAGCAGGCGATGGCGATCTGGATCGACCCACCAAGCTGGCCTGCGCACGGCCGTTTGTGGTCGCATGTGATCAGTGACACCTCCTATGACGAGCTGCACGCCTTTGCTCTGCGGGCCGGTATGCCTGCGCGGGGGTTTGACGGCGATCACTTCGATGTTCCCGAGGAGTCGTACGCCGCACTGGTCGCAGCCGGCGCGCAGCCCGCGGAAGGCAAGGAGCTCGCTCGCTTTCTGCGTGACAGCGGGCTGCGGTTCCAGAAACGAAAGGGGGAGCGACCGCTGGCGGCATACCGCAATGTCTTGCCCCGGCTCGAAGCCGACCACAGCCTTCATCTCGTTGCCTCACCCCTGGCGACCCCCGACGAGCTCACCGCGGCCGCAGTGGTCTTCGTCACCGACGCCGACGGTGCACTGTTACTGGTGCGCACCGTTGCCCGCGATGCCTGGGGTTCTCCGGCGGGTGGGCGGGTTCCCGTCGAGACGGTGCTGGAGTGTGCGACCAGAGAGACATGGGAGGAGACCGGTCTGCGCGTCGACCCTGCGGCGCTGCGGCCGTGCGGTTATGAGCGGGTGACCTTTGACGGGGGGGCGACGGGTCGATGGCCGAACCGGCGCAACTATGTCGCCTGCTTTGCCACGGTGCTGGAGGTTGCGGCGCCACCGGTTGCGCCGCACGGCGTGGATGTCGACGCGGCCGAGTGGGTGAGCCGGACAGAGGCCGAGCGGCGTTGCGGCAGCGAGTTCTGGTGGCCGCTGTTCGCCCACGTCCACGGTTTCGGTCCGGGCTGACACCCGGCCGTGGTCGTACTCGCTCTCTGGGAGGTGGCGGTGCCTGCACCTGCCCGACCCAAGCTTGTGGCTCTGTACGTCTGAGGAGCCGTTGGCCTCGTTCTCTTCCTGATGTGCGTGAAGGCTGGAGGATTGACCTCAAGCACAGGGGTGGTGGTGTCAGCGGGCACCCCTGTGATTCGGTGACACTCGAGCCAATGAGCTGCTCGGGCACGACCAGCACATGTCGGACCAGCATTTCCCGGGGTCGCGGCCTCTGACGCGACGGCGTCAGGCGTCGACGCGCAGACGGGTCAGCTCCCGACCCAGGTTGATCCGGGCTGGCGTCTCCCAGCCATGCAGGGCGTGTGAGGTCCGATAGATCCTGTCACGGTGCAGCAACGGCCCGAGGATGGCTGCACGGCCGGTGCGGTAGGCCGTGTCCGGGACGTGTGCGTACTCCTGGCGAACCTGGTCGCAATAGCCGTCGAAGCGCTCGTGCGCCGCGGACAGGATCCACAGGTCGGCGTCGTGAAAGGCCGCGTCAAGGGGCTCTGCCGCATCGGCGTCGTGTCTGGCGGTGAGCCGGATCAGCCGGTCGATGGCCTCGATGTCGCCGACCCCGAACCTCAACTGTTGCAGCGTGTCCCGGGCGAGCTCGGCGCTGTCGGCCTCGTTGGATCCCGGACGTGACGCAGGGTCATAGACCGCGTCGTGAAACCACGCGGCAAGACGGGCGACCGAGCACTGACGGTCGTCGATTTCGTGGGCTTCCTCCATCTCCTCCAGCGCCCCGAACATCTCCACCAGGTGCCTGGTCGTGTGATAGCGGCGGGTGGGTTCGCTCCAGCGCGCCAGCAGATCGGCGCCCACGTGTTCGACGACGTCATCGCCGGGGGCGTGCGGCGCGATGCCGTGCACATCCATGGTCCACCAGGTGATCAGTGCGGGCATGGCGTCAGTCTGTCAGTCCTTGGGTCGCCAGCTCGACAGGTAGCTCGTCGGAATGGAACACGGTGAGCTCGGAGACTGCTCGGGTCAGCACCACGTAGAGTCTGCGCAGCCCTGTGCGCCGGTCGGGCTCGGCCGCGGCGATGGCTGAGGGCTCGACGACGATGACCCGGTCGAACTCCAGCCCCTTGGCGACCGTAGCCGGGACGACATCAACCTGATGGTCCACATCGCCATGGTTGGCGCCAAGCACCCCGTGGCCGACTCCATTGCGGGACAACGCTTTCGAGATACCTCCCACGGCAGCGTCGGCGACGATCACCCCGATCGACCCGGGCTCCAGAAGGGTCTCGGCAACCGATCCGGCGACCCGGTCATACAGCCCGGCGCCCTCGACCGGCACTATCTCCAGGCGTCCGGGGTTGTCTCGCACCGACACCGGTAGGCCCAGGTCCGGGGCCATCGAGGGGAGCAGCCGGGCCGCATACTCGATGACGCTCGCCGGCACCCTGAACCCGCGTTCGAGGATCTCGATGACGGCGTCCGGTTTGCCGAGGTGCCCCAGTGATGCCTTCCACGAGTCGGTGGCCCAGGGTGTCGTGCCCTGCGCCAGATCCCCCAGCACCGTCGCCGAGCCGGTCGAGCAGCGCCGGCCGACAGCGCGCAGCTGCATGGGTGAAAGGTCCTGGGCCTCGTCCAGGACGACATGGCCGAGGCTGGGGGTCCGCTGGAGGTGGTCGCTGATCTCATCGACCAGGACAGCGTCGGCGACCGACCAGCGGGCTGATCCGCGGCCAGCCGCAGGGTTGGCCCACAACAGCATTGAGCGTTCGGCGTTCGTGAGCAGATCGGCGCCGTGCCTTTGCAGAGTCGTGGCGTCAGAGAGCAGGCTGAAGAGCACGGCCTTTGGGTCGAGTGCGGGCCACACCCGTCCGGCATACTTCTTGACCGCCGCGGAGCGGGCCACGGCGTCCTGCACGCGGTCGTCCGGGGAATCGCCGGCTTGTTCCATCTGTAGCAGGATCGCGTGGGCGAGCCGGTGGGGCAACATCCGCCGGGCTGCGTCGTATCTGACTCCCCGGGTCCGCAGCTCCTGCACGATCTCGGCCACCTCGGATGCCGGCACCCGCCACTTGTGGGCGCCGCGTGGCAGCACGAGCGCCTCGGTGGGTGTCAGCACATACGACCACACGGCGGCGTGCAGGATCTCGGCCAGGCGTGGGTCTCCCTTGAGGATGGCGGTGGCGACGCTGTCCCGGCCGCGGACAGGCACTGACGCGAGCAGCTCGTCGATCGTGCAGTGACGGACCTCGACCTCGCCGAGAGTGGGCAGCACCGCGCCGATGTGATCCAGGAACGCGCGGTTCGGGCCGACCACCAGGACGCCGCTGCGGGCCAGGCGCTCGCGAAAGGCATAGAGCAGCCACGCCGCCCTGTGCAGTCCGACCGCGGTCTTGCCGGTACCCGGCGCACCCTGGACGCAGACCGTCGTGGCGACGTCGCAGCGCACGATGGCGTCCTGCTCGGGCTGGATCGTGGCCACGATGTCGCGCATGGGTCCCACCCGCGGCCGTTCGATCTCCCCAACCAGAATCTGGCTCCGGAAGGTGGACCCGACCGGCGCCGCCTCGCCGCCGCCGCCATCGAGCCGTTCGTCCTCATAGGCCGTCAGCTGACCCCGGTCGATTCCAAACCTGCGACGCAGGCTCACGCCCATGGGCTCGGCCGTTGAGGCACGGTAGAAGGCAGTGGAGACCTCCGCGCGCCAGTCGATGACGACGGGGTCGCCGCAGGAGTCGGCCACGTGGCGTCGCCCGATGTACCAGCGCTCGGGTGTCGGTGCGTCGCTGCGCTGCTGGTCGATCCGGCCGAAGAACAGGTTGGCGCTCGGGTCGTCGACCAGCGACTGCGCGCGGCGGTACAACGCTGTTGCCAAGTTCTCGCTGGAGACCCGGTCCCCACCCTCAGCCTTCAACGACAGCGTCTGTTCACACATCCGGGCGAGCTCGGCGCGGGCACCAGTGAGGTAGTCACGTTCGCGCTTCAGCTCCTGTGTAGCGGATATGGCGACACAACGCCTTCCGAGGGCAGGTCCAAGGGGTAAGCCGTGCAGCATAGCCCGCGGAAGGCGTGTGCCGGTAACGCGGTCTGTCAGGGGACTGCGGCGCTACGGGGTCGTCGCCGGCTTGGCGATGAGGGTGACCTCGAGGTCCCGGCGCTGACCATCACGCAAGACCGTGATGGTCACCTTGTCGCCCACCGTGCGTTCGCGCACCTGGGCCACCAGCGACAGGGAACCGTCGATGGAGTTGCCGTCCACGCCGACGATGGCGTCGCCCGCCTGCAGCCCGGCCTTGTCGGCCGGAGTCCCGCTCACCACATTGGTGAGCACGGCTGCGGCACGCTTGGCTGACCCGTCGGCCACGACGCCGTCCTTGGACGCGACCCCGAGGTAGGGGTGGGTGGCCTTGCCAGAGGTGATCAGCTGGCTGGCGATCGACCTGGCCTCGTTGACCGGGATTGCGAAACCGATCCCGATGTTGCCGCTCTGGGAGGACGAACCGCTGGAGGACCCGAGCGAGGCGATGGCCGAGTTGATCCCGATCAGCTGGCCGCTGGCGTTGACCAGGGCGCCGCCGCTGTTGCCCGGGTTGATCGCAGCGCTGGTCTGGATCGCGTTGGTCACGACCGGGTCACTGGTGGTCTGCTGGGTGGGGTCGGTCTGCGCGTCCGAGGTGGTGACCGGCCGGTTGAGCGCGCTCACGATGCCCGTGGTCACTGTGCCGGCCAGACCCAGCGGGTTGCCGACGGCCATGACCTGGTCGCCGACCTTGATGGCGTTGGCGTCCCCCAGAGCAATCGCCTTGAGGTCCGTGGGCGCGTTGGTCAGCTTGATGACCGCCAGGTCCGTGGACGGGTCGGTGCCGACGACGGTCGCGTCGTAGGTCCGTTTGTCGTTCAGGGTCACCGAGATCTGTGAGCCTGCCCCGCCGACAGCCACGACGTGGTTGTTGGTGAGGATGTGGCCCTTCGTGTCGAAGATGACACCCGAACCCTGTCCGCTGCCTTGGCTGCTGGTCACCGAGATGGCCACGACGCTGGGGGACACAGCCGCGGCGGTGACCGACCAGTTGGGGGCCGAAGCGTTGGCCTGCAGCACTGGCGACGAGGAGGTGGTCGCGCTGGCAGAGGTCTGGGCCGCTGGAGTCGTCGTGACGTCGTTGCGCGTCACGGCATAGGTGCCGGCGCTGGCCAGGACCGCGGCGACCAGAGCGATGGCGCCGGCCTCGGCCAGCCTGCGGGGTTTGGCCGACTGAGCGGGTTTTGCTCCGGGCTGCGCGAACGCTGCGGGGCGCGACTCAGTCGGAGTCGGTGGGACAACCGGTGGGTATGCCGGGTACTGCGGCTGTGTCTGTGTCTGCTCGTACCAGAGCGGCGCGGTGTGCTGCGAAGCATCCTCGGGTGGCAGCGGTGACTGGGATGACTGGGCTGGCTGCAGCGGAGGCGGCGTGCCCTCGGCAGGCTGCGGTGGTTGCGGCGGCGGCTGCTGCGTCATGGGAATCTCCTTGGGTCGATAGGGTCTAGTCAATCCCACGAACGTCAAACAACGCTGGGCGCTGACTGGGAGTTTGCTGTGGGCAGATCCACCACAAAGGTGGCCCCACCACCGGGGGTGGCTGCCACCCCGACCTGGCCATCGTGCGCGCTCACGATGGCGGCCACGATCGCCAGGCCCAGTCCGTTGCCGCCCCCGTGGCCGCGGCCACGGGAGGGGTCTGCGCGGTAGAACCGTTCGAAGACCTTGCGTGCCTTGACGGGGTCGACGCCGTCGCCGTGGTCGCGCACCTCAAGCCTGGCGCGACCGGGAGCCTCGCTGCCCACCGCGATCTCGATGTCGGTGCCTGCGAGGGTGTGATTCACCGCATTACCAACGAGATTGGTGACAACCTGGCGCAGCTTGGCTTCGTCACCCTCGATGTTGGTTGGCTCGAGGTCTCCGGAAAGGCCGATCAGGCGCACCTGGCGGGTCGGGTCCAGAGCTCGGGCGTCCTGGACTGCATCGGCGGCCAGTACGGTGAGGTCGACCGGCCCTCGCTCCAGGGGGCGCTGCCGGTCCAGCCGGGTCAGAAGCAGCAAGTCGTTGACCAGCCCCCCCATTCGGATCGACTCGTCCTCGATGCGTCGCATGGTGCCGGTCACGTCCTCGGGCTCAGTGACCGCCCCCTGGCGGTACAGCTCGGCATACCCTCTCACTGCGGCAAGGGGGGTGCGCAGCTCGTGCGAGGCATCGGCGACGAACTGACGCATCCGTTCCTCGGAGGCCTCGCGGACTGCGAAGGACTGCTCGATCTGGGCCAGCATGGCGTTCAGCGAACGGGACAGGCTGGCGACCTCATCCTGGGCCGCCGGCTCGGGGATCCGTCGGGTCAGGTCGCCCGCCGCGATGGCCGCGGCGGTGTCCTCGATCTGGGTGAGCGGCCGGAACGCGCGACGCACCCCGTACCATCCCAGGAGGGCGCAGCTCGCGATGAGCGCCAAGCCGATCAGGATGGCGAAGTCCAACATCCGCTGGACGGTGGTGTCGACTCCGCGCAACGGCACGGCGACCGCAAATGTCGCCGATTGGTCGCGTAGCTCACCTGGCACCACCCGCCAGCGCATCACGCCATTGGTGGAGTTGACGGTGAAGAGGGTGCCGCGTTGCACGCGGGGGTCGCTCAGGGCCAGGTTCGGGATGTCGGGTTGCAGATGCTCGCCGCTGGGGAGGCTGCCAAAGGGGGCGCTGCCGTCGGTCGGGATAAATTTGACCGCGTAGTTGGTGGGGATTCCGCCCTCATCACGACGGCTGAGATAATGGCTCAACACCTGCGCGGCGGTCGGCACGGCGGCCGCCCTCAGGTCACGGTCGGTGCTTTCCATCAGCTGCCGGCGCATCAAGGCGCTCGTGGCGATGCTGGTGAGCGTGAGAGCGACCAAGAGCAAGGACACCAGCAGGGCGACGAGCCGCACCCGCATGGGCAGGACCTTAAGCGGGCCGGTGACTCCTGCCATCAAGGATCGGCGCTGGCGGTGCGGGGTCGTGGGGTTCGTCATGTTCGACCCCGCTCAGGTCGACTCTGGCGGCCGCCGCAGGACGTAGCCCACGCCGCGCCTGGTCTGGATCAACGCAGGTTCTTCCACGTCAATCTTGCGCCGCAGGTAGGAGATGTAGGACTCGACGATGCCGGACTGACCGCGGAAATCGTAGTCCCATACGTGGTCGAGGATCTGGGCCTTTGACAGCACCCGGTTGGGGTTGAGCATGAGGTAGCGCAGCAGCTTGAACTCGGTTGGGGAGACCTCGATGACCCGCTTCTTGCGTCGGACCTCGTGGGAGTCCTCATCCAGCTCGAGGTCGTGGAAGCGCAAGATGGCGTCGTCTTCCTCGATCCCGCCTCGGGTCCGTCGCAGCACGGCGCGAATCCGGGCGACGACCTCTTCGAGGCTGAACGGTTTGGTGACGTAGTCGTCCCCTCCGACGGTCAGCCCCTGGATCTTGTCCTCCAGGGAGTCACGCGCCGTCACGAAGACGATCGGCAGAACCCGCCCGGCCTCGCGCAGCTTGCGGGTGACGGTGAAACCGTCCATGTCGGGCAGCATCACGTCCAGCACGACCAGGTCAGGGTCGTGTTCGGCCGCCTGTTTGAGAGCCGTGGCGCCATCGGCGGCGACATGCACCTGGAATCCGGCAAAGCGCAGGGAAGTAGCGAGCAGTTCGCGGATGTTGGGCTCGTCCTCGACGACAAGGAGCCGGGCCTCGGGGGTGCCAGTGGTCACGGAGCCAATTGTGTATCCCGTGTCTGGGAGTTTCCTGTTAATGTCTTGAGAACCGTTCTCTGGCCAGTGGCTCGCCTGAGTAGTCCTCCGGACTCGCCGCCGACAGCCTGTGGCCCAGAGGCTACATGCCCGGGATCTTGGCCAGCTGGTCCGCCGGTGGTGCGCTCACGGGCGGGACAGCATCCCATTGGGTGAAGTCCAGCGAGCCTTGGGCTTTGGGGCTTTCGAGGCGCAGCAGGCGCGCCCGTCCATCGGCCGAGACGTATATCTTGCTGCCGTCGCTGCCGATCCTGTCCGTCATGAGGTATGCGGGGATCCCATTGACCTCGGTCTTGGCGACCTTGGTGTTAAGGCTCTGAAGGGTGGTCATGTCTTGTGCGAAGATCTGGTCGAGCAGCGTGCCAACCTCGAAGCCGGCCGTACCGGCTGCCGACCCGGTCGGGACCACGAGGTACTTGCCTGCGGCCAACGTGGCTACCTCCGCGGAGGCGTTCTTGGTCCAGAACGCCGCGTCGGCCTTGACATAGGTCTTGCCGCCGGCAATGAGGATCTCGACCTCGCCAGTGCCGTCGTTGACAATCCCCCTGGTGTTCTTGCCCCCCCGGTCGCCGGCGATGTCGATCTGCAGCTTTTGTCCCGCGTCGGTGAATGCGCCCTTGATGTGTACGCTCTTGGCCGCGGCGGCGTTCTTGCGCATCTGCTGGTAGAGCGTCGTGGCTGTGGGCGCCCTCGTGGACCAGATCATCAGGCCCGCGATCACCGCGATCACCGCGATGATCGCGACCAGAGGGACGGCCCATTTCCATCGTGCGGCGCGGGCAGCGGCTGGTGCCGCGGACCTTGGCTCGGCCGGTGCCGCGAGATCGGGGTCGGGAGGCGCAAGGGGACCGACCGTCGGTGCAGCGGCCGGGGTCGTGGCAGGTCGTAACTCCGGGTCGGCCGTCGTGAGACCGCCGTCAGACACCTGTGATGACCAGCCGGTGCCGTCCCAGTAGCGGTAATCATGTCGCTGGCTGGGGTCGGGGTACCAACCCGCGGGCGTCATCGTCGGGGTCGTCATCATGAACCTCCCACTCGGTTCAGCCATCACGACGCGCCAGTTGCGCAGGGTGCCAATCATCAGATAAGCACCGGACTCGTCGTCGGAAATAGGGACGAAAGTCCCGAAGTCCCGTCAGGAACGGTCCCGCCGGTCAGGCATCCAACCATTCATGGGCTGGCAGTCGTACTGGGATGGGCAGCGCCGGAGAGCCTCGCCCTGGTGCGCCAAGGTCCACATCATCGCCAGCCAGCCAGTTCGCTGGCGACGCCGGCAGCGCCAGCGTTGGTGGAACTGATCGCTTCGGTCCCTGCTCTCCTCAGACGGTTCTTACCTCAGGTCTGGCTCCGGTGGCGTCAGCACGTCGTCCGCGTCAACGATCCGGTAGGAGTACCCCTGCTCGGCCAGGAAACGCTGACGGTGCGCGGCGAAGTCGGCGTCGACGGTGTCGCGCGAGACAACGCTGTAGAAGTGCGCGGTACGTCCGTCACCCTTGGGCCGCAGGACCCGCCCGAGCCGCTGAGCCTCCTCCTGTCGAGAACCAAAGGTCCCCGATATCTGGATGGCGATGCTGGCCTCGGGCAGGTCGATCGAGAAGTTGGCGACCTTGCTGACCACAAGCAGCTTGACCTCGCCAGTGCGGAACTGCTGGAACAGCTTCTGGCGCTCGGCGACCGTGGTCTGGCCGGTGATCAGGTCGGCGTTGAGTCGTGCGGCAAGCCGGTCGAGCTGGTCCAGGTACTGACCGATCACCAGGGTCGGCTCGCCGGCGTACTTCGCTACAAGCGCCTCGACGACCCCGTCCTTGGACGTGCTCGTGGACGCCAGGCGATAGCGGTCCTCGGGCTCAGCCATCGCGTAGCTCATCCGCTCGGCATCCGGCAGGGTGATTCGCACTTCGACACAGTCTGCCGGAGCGATATGACCTTGGGCCTCTATGTCCTTCCAGGGGGCGTCGAAACGCTTGGGCCCGATCAGGCTGAAGACGTCGGCCTCACGCCCGTCCTCGCGCACCAATGTGGCGGTCAGGCCAAGGCGGCGGCGGGCCTGAAGATCGGCCGTCATCCGGAAGATCGGCGCTGGCAGCAGGTGGACCTCGTCGTAGATGATGAGTCCCCAATCGCGGGCATCGAGCAGGCTGAGGTGGGTGTAGACGCCTTTGCGCTTGGTCGTCAGCACCTGGTAGGTCGCGATGGTGACCGGCCGGATCTCCTTGCGGGAACCGGAGTACTCGCCGATCTCGTCCTCGGTCAGGCTGGTTCGCTTCAGCAGTTCGTCGCGCCACTGACGGGCCGAGACGGTGTTGGTGACCAGGATCAGGGTCGTGGCGCCTGCCTGGGCCATCGCAGCGACGCCGACCAGGGTCTTACCCGCGCCACAGGGCAGGACCACGACCCCTGAGCCGCCGTGCCAGAAGCCATCGACAGCATGCTGTTGGTAGGGGCGCAGCGCCCAGTCATCCTGCAGGAGTGATATCGGGTGCGCCTCACCGTCGACGTAGCCGGCGAAGTCCTCGGCCGGCCAGCCGATCTTGAGTAGCTGCTGCTTTAGCTGGCCGCGCTCCGATGGGTGCACCAGGACACTAGAGTCGTCCAGTCGTTCCCCCAGGAGCGGCTGGATCCTCTTGTGCCGCAAGACCTCTTCCAGCACCGGGCGATCGGTGCTGCGCAGGACGAGCAGGTCGCCGTCCTTGGTCAGCGTGAGCCGGCCATAGCGGTCCATCGTGTCGGCGACGTCCATGAGCAGGGAGTGCGGCACGGCATAACGGCTGTAGGTGATGAGCGTGTTGATGACCTGCTCTGCGTCATGGCCCGCAGCCCGGGCATTCCACAGGCCAAGCGGGGTCAGCCGATACGTGTGCACGTGCTCGGGTGCACGTTCGAGCTCGGCGAAAGGTGCGATAGCCCGGCGCGCTGCCTCAGCGTCAGGGTGGTCGACCTCAAGGAGGAGTGTCTTGTCGCTCTGAACGATCAGGGGTCCGTCAACCATGGTGTGTCCCTCAACGCGATCCTGGGCCTGGGTGTTCCCGCTCGCGATCAACGTTGTCGGTCAGTTGCCGACACTGGTGTCGGGGCCGGAGCCGTTGCTGATGGCGGTGGCGAAAAGCACGATGTAGGCGATGACGACCAGGACCCCGAGGACCCAGACCCCCGCGAAGACGATCCAGCCGATCTTGGTCAGCCGATGTGAGCCCTCACGGTCCGTGGCGTTCTTGGTGAGGGCGACGATGCCGAGGACCAGGGGAGCGATCGCCAAGATATTGCAGACGAAGAGACTGATCCCTGAAAGGACCGTCAGGACGATGGCCGAGCCATTCGGCTCTGTGTGCGTGCCGGTCGCATAGGACTGCTGGCCGTATGCCGGGTACTGCGGGCCGGGCTGTGGCTGGCCATACGGCTGAGCCGTCTGCTGCGCGTAGGGCGGAGGCGGCGGCTGCTGCGCGTAGGGCGGAGGCGGCGGCTGCTGCGCGTAGGGCGGAGGCGGCGGCTGCTG
>CABDZZ010000426.1_pt1 | contig 11832 bp, 7 predicted proteins | sample 3421991 | NCBI WGS metagenome assembly CABDZZ01 (sample SAMEA5534342, study PRJEB31848) | metagenome | biome: tundra; feature: field; material: soil | place: USA | collected 2013-05 | depth 0.45 m
GGCAGATCGGTGAACACGATGTCCAGGAACACCATGCCCGAGATCAGGACATCGAAGTCCCGCTGATCGGTCCGTCCGGCGTCGTCCACCGATCCTCCCTGCTCGTTGGAGCAACGAACCGCAGCCGTCATGTGGTGGCAGGGGCCGCTCTTCTCGCCACCAAGGATGCTTCCATGCGCCTGGATGACGCATCATGCACATAACAGCTTGCCTCGCTGTGCGCACCTGAAGATTACACGGAATGAAGGGTGAGGCAATGGGGACTCAAGCTACTCATGGTCATGACGTTTCGTGTTCTAAGTTGCGTGTTACCGTTGTTTCGTGCTCAGTTCGACACGTCAGGATGCAATCCTCAAGCGGCTGCGGTCCGACGGTGAGGTCCTGGTTGCGACACTCGCCACGCAGCTGAGCGTCAGCACGTCGACCATCCGGCGGGATCTCGACGCGCTGAGCGCAGAGGGGGTTCTGCGCCGGGTTCGTGGCGGGGGCAGCCGCGTCGAGCCCGACGCAATCCCTTTCGCTGAGGTGTCCACCCAGTCCAGTGGCGACAAAGATGCGATCGCGTTTCGCGCCGCCCAGCTCGTCCCCGACGAGTCAGTGGTCCTGATCGACATCGGCACCACGACAGCGCGGCTGGCCCGCCAGTTGCGCGGGCGCCGGCTCACCGTCATCACCTCCAGTCTTGCGGTCGTCGACGAGTTGCGGGACGAAGACTGCATCCAGCTGATCGTGCTCGGAGGGGTCCTGCGCAACAACTACCTCTCACTAGTCGGAATGCTGACCGAGCAGGCACTGGGTCAGCTGCGCGCCAACCTGTGCTTCCTGTCCGGTTCGGGCGTCCGCCCGGCGGGGCAGGTCATGGACAACACGGGCATCGAGGTCCCGGTCAAGAGGGCAATGGTGGCTGCAGCGGAGCGCACGATCCTGCTTGTCGACCGCACCAAGTTCCCGGGGACAGGGCTGCTTTCGGTATGCGGGCCGGACCAGATTTCGACACTTGTCACCAACCGGGGCGCAGACCAGGCGACTCTCGACGTTTTCGAGGCGGCAACCACGGAGGTCATTACTGTATGAAGCTCACCATTCTCGGCGGAGGTGGATTCCGAGTCCCCCAGGTCTTCGAGGCGATCGCGGCCGAGGACGCCGTGGTGCGCATCGACGAACTGGTGCTCTACGACACCGACGCCTCACGTCTCGGGGCGATCCGTGCTGTCGTCGCACAGCTCGAGCAGGACTTTCCTCACGCACCCCGCGTCAGCGCCACGACCGACCTCGACGCCGCGCTGACCGGCGCCGACTTCATCTTCTGCGCGATCCGGGTCGGGGGCGCGTTGGGACGGACGTTCGACGAGCGCCTCGCGCTCGAGCTGGGCCTCCTCGGCCAGGAAACCACCGGGCCGGGCGGCCTCGCCTACGCGTTCCGGACTCTGCCGGTCATGTTGAGAATCGCCGAGCGCGTGCGCGCGCTTGCCCCCGAGGCGTGGTTCATCAACTTCACCAATCCCGCGGGCATCGTTACCGAGGGTCTGCGTCAGGTGCTGGGCGACCGCGTCGTCGGGATCTGTGACACTCCGATCGGTTTGATGCGGCGCGCCGCTGTCGCACTCACGGGGAGCTCCACCGCGGGCACCTTCGACTACGTCGGGCTCAATCACCTCGGGTGGTTGCGCTCGCTCGAGATCGACGGTCGGGACAGGCTGCCCGACCTGCTCGCGGACACCTCGCTGCTGGGCGGCATCGAGGAAGCCCGCCTGATGGGCGTGGACTGGGTCAGAGCGCTTGGGGCCCTGCCCAACGAGTACCTCTACTACTACTACTACAACCGCGAGTCGGTGCAACGGATCCGAGCGAGCGAGGCCACACGCGGAGAGTTCCTGCTCCGCCAGCAGTCCGACTTCTACCACCGCGCGGCCGGCCAGCCCGCGCACGCCCTCGAGCTGTGGAAGAAGACCAAGTACGAGCGCGAGTCCACCTATATGGCCGAGGGCAGACCCAAGGGGCAGGAGCAGGCCCGCGAAGAGTCCGACGTTGATGCCGGCGGCTACCAGCAAGTGGCCCTCAACCTCATGGCCGCCTTGGCGGCCGACAAACCTTCAACCATGATTCTCAATGTCCGCAACGGGGAAACCGTGAACGGGCTGCCGCCCGAGTCGGTCGTCGAGGTGGCCTGCACCGTGGACGCAGCCGGGATACACCCGCACCGCATTGCGCCCGTCCAGGGCCACATGCTTGGTCTCATGCAATCGGTCAAGGCGGTCGAACAACTCGCGATCGAGGCGGTCGTCAACCGCTCGGCCACGCTCGCCTGGAAGGCAATCGCGCTGCATCCCCTCGTGGACTCCGTCGAGGTGGGACGTGACCTCCTGGAGCGTTACCGCCAGGGGATACCCGGCGTCGGCGCAGCCCTCGGCTGAACGAACCCGGGCGAGAGCGACGAGCATCGTGGTCGCCAGGCACCGGCAACGCAACCATCGTGGGATGGCTGGTGAGCACAGACCAGCAGACTCACGCCAGGACATCACGTGCCCACCGCGAGCTGTCCTGTCTCAGGCCACTTTGCGCAGCGCCAACGTTGTCGATAGGAGCTCTCGGCGCCCTGCCTGTTCACCGAAGCTCCGCGCCCCTGCACCACCTGCGCCAAGATCGAGACGTGGCGCGTCCGGGCGAAGTCCTCCTGGCCACGTGCCTGTCCCGGAGAAACTCGAGAAGGGCACACCGCTTCGTAGGCCGTGGCACAGCTCGCGCCGGCGATCTGCTGCCATGCCCTCTCTTGTGGCGGGCTGGTCAGCAGAGTCACGGCCCTTGAGGTGGCCGCCACGCTGGCACCACAGCCGTTTTCGCGGTCTCCTGGTCCTCAGTCCTGCGGCGTGGCATCGGCGACCGCTAGGGCAAGCGTCAGCCGTAGGACGCTCTCTGGGTCATCGAGCAAGTTGCCGAAGAGCTCGCGAAGCTGACCCATGCGGTAGCGGACCGTCTGTGCGTGTACGAACAAGTCGTCCGCGACCAGCTGACGCCGCCCGTGGTGTAGCAGCCAGGAGCGCAGGGTGTCCTCCAGCCGCTGCCGCACGTCGGGTCTGAGGTCGGCCAGGGGTGCCAGCGCGGCGGTCCTCAGGTCGCGGTAAGCCTCCGCGTCTGCACGCAGGACCAGCTCAACCAGCCTCTCGTCGGTGTCAACGACCTCATGTTCCGAAGTGCGTGCAAGCCCCCTGGCATGCACCGCCCGGTAGTACGAGATCCCAGCCTTCGCCCAGGGCCGTTCGGGACCGATGGTCGCGTCACGCCCGCTCAGCAGCTGCGCCAGCCGCGCACGGTCAACCCCACGGGTGTCGGGCACCAGCAGTGCCGCGACGTCGGCGTCGTCCCCGACCTCGGGCAGGTCGCCGCTGATGTGCAGGGTGCGGGCGTCGAGGTGCCTGATGACGGCTGGGACCTGCCCGTCCGGCAGCAGGACGGCGGTCAGGGTTGCCGGTGGGGCCCAGCCAGCCCGGCTGGCTGCTGCATGCAGGACCTCCTCCTCGCTCCCCGCGACCAGATGATCCGTCAGTTGCTGGAGATAACGCTCACGAGCCCGCCCGGTGGTGGCCAGCTCGTCCCGGTGCCCAGCGACGCTTGCTGCGGACAACTCGTCGATGTATGCGAAGACCAGCCCGGCAAACCGGCCCAAGGTCGCCGCGGGCACTTCAGCCGCGACCGCGACGTCGGACAGCCCCCGCCAGCAGACCCGCGCGCCGATCCGATAGGCCGCAAGCAAAGCGTCCATCGAACGTCCGCTGCGCGCCTCGCCCCGGCCGAGATCGTATGCCGCGGCCGTACTCTGCGCGATCGGCACCGAGGGGTCGGACCCGTCGGCGCTGCGCGACACCTTGAGGAAGTTGCCGAGGGCGAGCTGCACCGCGCCCCGTATGACGTGCCCCATCCGGCCACTGAGCGCGCCGGTGTAGCTGGGGACCTCTCTGATGATGGAGTCAACGGCCTCGTCGGCGACCGCTGTGACCGCAGCGCTGAGCCGCTCCATGGTCCCTGCGTCCAGATCAAGCAGCGCGGCTTCGCGGGCGACACGGTGCTCAGACTCTTCCATGTTGTTCCCTGAGAGTAGTTCAGAATCCATGTTTCACGCCGAGTGGTCAGAATTCTAGCTAATTGAGCGCCCATAGTTGAGAGGGTGACACTCCCCTTTCTTACGCAATGGCCGGCAGGCACCGTCGCTGACCGTGCGCGTCGGCTTGTGGAGCTCGTGACCACGCCGCTGGTGCCCGCCGACTACCTTGACCTGGTCAGCCCCCTGCGGGCGGGGGCAGACCTGCGTGGCCGCATCGTCGAGGTCCGCATGGAGACCCGCGATGCCGCCACCCTCGTCATCAAGCCTGGCCGGGGCTGGCGCGGGCATCGTCCCGGGCAGTACGTGCGCATCGGCGTTGATGTCGACGGGGTTCGCAACTGGCGCGCCTACTCGCTGACCTGCCCGACCGCGGCCCCTGACGGCTGCATCACCGTCACCGTCAAGGCGATCCCAGACGGCAAGGTCAGCCACCACCTCGTACGCGAGGTCACTGCTGGCACGATGATCATGCTCGACCAGGCCGCCGGCGACTTCACCTTGCCGCACGAGAGCCCTCGCAAGGTTCTCTTCTTCACCGCCGGAAGCGGCATAACGCCAGTGATCGGCATGCTGCGCAATGCTCTGGAGGGAATGCAGGACGTCGTCCTGCATCACTCCGCACCGACCGCTGCCGATGTCATCTTCGGGGCCGAGCTGCGGGCGTTAGCCGCCCAGGGCCGCATCCGCCTCATTGAGCGCCACACCGCCACTGAGGGGATGGTCACGGTCGACGACGTCGCGGCCCTGGTCCCCGACTGGGAACAGCGTCAGACGTGGGCCTGCGGGCCGACCGGGCTTCTGGACGCAGCCGAGGAACACTGGGGCGCAAAAGGAATCGCCGACCAACTCCACACAGAACGGTTCCGCCCGACGGTGCTGGCAACGGGGCAGGGAGGCACCGTCACGTTCGCCAGGAGCGGGGTCACCCTCGAGTCCGACGGAGCCACCCCGCTGCTCGACGCCGGTGAGAATGCCGGCGTCCTGATGCCCTCCGGCTGCCGTATGGGCATCTGTTTCGGCTGCGTCGTACCTCTGCGTGAGGGCGCTGTGCGGGACCTACGCAACGGCGGGATCACCACCGCGGCACCCGGGGACGCCGTACCCATCCAGACCTGCGTGTCGGCCGCTGCCGGCACCTGCGACATCGACCTCTGAAGGAGCCGATCATGACCACCGCAGTGACCCAGACCCGCACGACCGACCAGAGGTCGGTGCCGCAGCCACCTGCCCGGAACGGAAGCCGCCTCAAGGTCACCCGTCCGGCCGCACGCCTGCCCCAACAGAAACCCTCGGGCAAGCCCGACCCCACCGCGCACCTGGGCCCCCAGCAGATCGAGCAGCTGGGCAAGGAGCTCGACGCGATTCGCGAGGAGATCCTCGCGAGCCGCGGAGCCAGCGACGCGGCCTACATCCGCAAAGTCATCAAGGCACAGCGGACCCTCGAGATGAGCAGCCGAGCCGTCCTGCTCTTCTCCCTCTTCCCGCCGGCCTGGCTGCTGGGCACGGCCGGTCTGACCGTGGCCAAGATCTTGGAGAACATGGAGATCGGCCACAACGTCATGCACGGTCAGTGGGACTGGATGCGTGATCCCAAGATCCACTCGCAGTCCTGGGAATGGGACCACGCCTCTCCGGCAGACATGTGGAAGCACTCGCACAACGAGCTCCACCACACCTACACCAACGTCATCGGCCGCGACAACGACCTCGGCTACGGAATCATGCGCGTCGACGAAGACCAGAGGTGGGTGCCGGCGTACCTGGGACAGCCGCTGTACAACTTCGTCAACGCCTGCCTGTTCGAGTACGGCATAGCTGCGTACGACCTCGAGATCGGCAAGCACCTCAAGGGTCGCAAGAACAAAGAGACCTTCCGCCGCGATGGCAAGAAGGTGCTGCACAAGATCCGCCAGCAGATAACCAAGGACTACGTCGTGCACCCGTTGCTGTCGGGTCCGTCATTCCTGGCGACCCTCGGGGCCAACGCCACAGCCAACCTGGTGCGTAACCTCTGGACTCACTCGGTCATCATGTGCGGCCACTTCCCCGAGGGCGTCCAGACCTTCGCCAAGTCCTCGATAGAGGGAGAGACCCGCGGCGAGTGGTACCTACGCCAGATGCTCGGATCGGCCAACATCAGCGGCAGCAAGACCATGCACCTGATGACCGGCAACCTCTCGCACCAGATCGAGCACCACCTCTTCCCGGACCTGCCGAGCAACCGATATGCAGAAATCTCTCCGAAGGTCCGCGACCTCATGGAACGGTACGAGCTTCGCTACGTCACCGGCCCCCTCCACCGGCAGGTCGCCTCGGCGTGGAAGCAGGTCATCATGCTCTCCCTGCCCAACGGCACGTGGGAAACAGCCAAGAGTGATCCTTCGGGGGTTGCCAAGCGGGGGGCCGCCGCAGCGGCTCATTACGGCGCCAAGACGGCGACCCGACTGCTGCGCCGGGTCGCCGTAAGGACTGTGTGACGTCAGCTGCGGTGGGTTATGAAGTTCACGATCTGTTGAAAGGTCGGGCGGTTCTGCCAGTCGATCCCCCGCACCCCGACGACGCCGGCCGTGGCGGACCGGATGAAGTCCAGCTTCTTGTCGTATGTCAGCGTGGCCAGGTCCGTCTTCGACTGCTTGGCCAGGGCTGCGCTCCCGGCAGCGTGTAGCGACGCGATCACGTCAGCCCGGCAGGTGGCCAGGACGCCCGAACCGCAGTAGGTCCGGCTGTAGCGGCCGAGGACCGTCTGCCCGAGGACTTGGCGCAGGTCCTTGCTGACGTAGCCGTACCACGCAACGCCGTTCCAGGAGGAGCCGATGCCTTGACGTGGGTGGTCGTCCAGAGCCTGTGGAAGGGCATCGACAAGGTCTCCGAGAGTGCCGCGAAGAACGTCCTTCGCCAGCGGCTGGCTGCCCGTCACGCCGGCGCCGGCAGGATCCCACCACGCGTCGAACAGTGCGATGGCAGCCTGGTGCGGGTAGCTGCCGCTGCGCGCCCTGTCGACACGGTGGGCGCCGTCGGCCAGCCAGGCCCGAAGCAGTCCCACGGCTTTGGCATCCTGCGGGTCTGAGGGGGTGCCCAGCAGGGTCAGCAGCGAAGGCAGCAGGTACGCGGCGCGGACGTCAACGGTCCCGCCGTCCATCATCGCCTCGACCAGCTGCGGGCGGGTGACCTTGGCGCCCCCCGCGATCCGCGCCTTGACGCGGTCCTCCAGGGCCAGCGAGCGGTAGATCGCGCCGTACCCCCATTGGTTGTCGGCGGCGGAGAAGCCAGGCGCGGTCTTGTTGTTCCACGACACAAGGTAGCCGCTGGAGGGATTGGTGACGCGGGGGTGAGCAGCAAAGGGCAGGGTGCCTTTGTCGTCGTAGGCGAGGTCACCCCAGCGCGGCAGGTCCCAGTCGAAGCCCGTGGCCCGGTTGGGAAGCAGGCCCGAGCTGAAGTATGAGATGTCCTTGTTATCGGTGTAGAACCAGTTGAAGGTGTAGTCGATCGCACCGACCGCCTGCTGGAACGTCGAGGCGTCATGCACGTAGGACGGGTTGGCCAGGCGCGCGAAGCCGACGGCGCTGTCGAGCTCGTGGCCATAGGTCGTGCGGGCCGTCACGATCGCGACCGGCTTGCCGCCTATGGTGGTGCGTCCCTGGACGATGCCGTGGCGGGTCTTCAGCACCAGGAAGTTCAGGGTCTGCGGCGGCGTGGGCGAGGACGTAATGTTCGGGTTGGCGGTCTCGGTGTGGGTGTAGGTCTCCATCGGCGTGCAGGTCGAGCCCACCCGGTAGGCCTTCGACTGCACGGTGGGCTCGGACCCGTCAACGTTGCACATCCGTTCGACGACGGTGTCGACGATGTCGTTGGAGGCGCTGGTGGCCGACCATGCGTAGTCGACGCCGTGGCCGAGCTCAGTGATCAGGTTGGTGCCGGCAAAGGACACGCCTCGGGACTTCAGGGTCGGGCCGTCCAGGTCCTGCTCCACCAGGAGCTGAGGTGTGTAGTAGCCGGTCTGCGGGCCGAAGACGACCGTCGGGTGGCCGTCAGCGGAGTGCTTGGCATCGACCAGCAACGCGTTGCTCATGCCGCGGCTCTTCAGGTCCAGGTTGATCGGGCCGAACGGGCCGTCCACGACGGTGGGGCTGGTGGCCGGCGCCGAGATCGGGATCGTCGAACCACCGGCATCCGATCCGGTGCCGGGTGCAGTGGCGGACGGACTGGCATCGGGCAGGGCCACGCCCGGAAGTGACGGGTTGATCCCGCCACCCCCGTAGCTCTGGGTGGTCGACGAGCTGGTCGGGGCCTCAGGGTCGTTCTTCTCACGGAGGTCGTCGAAGAGCATGCGTGCTGTGGTGTCGCCGTATTTCGACTTGAGCTTCTGGTACCAGGCTGCGTTGTCCTGCTCGCCGCCACCGCCCTTGCCGAAGATGCCGCCGACCAGAGAGGCGATGTAGACGATGTCCGCACGGGTGTACGGGGTCGGAGCCTTCTGAAGCGCCGCATACTCCACGGGGCAGTTCCGCCCGAAGCCGACGCCGGTGGTGCCAGATATCGGCAGCAGGGTCGCGGCGGGGCAGAGTGCGGCCTGGGCCGCGTTCATCCCGGCGATCATCGCGTCGAGCTGGTCGAGCAACTTCTGGCCCTCGGCTCCGTAGCGCTTGGTGACCCCGGCGATCTGGGCCGACGCCTGCGCCGGCGTGTAGGCCGCGATGCGCAGTTGCGCCGCGTCCATGTGCAGGTTCGCCGGACTGGGTCCGACGAACTCCGACATCCGTGCGGCACCGGTGTGGCGCAGGACGTCGGTGAGGAACATCCGGTCCTCAATGTTGGCGTAGCCCGCGCCGAAGGCCACGTCGGCGTCCGTGACGCCATGGATGTGGGGGACCCCGAAGCGGTCACGTTTGATGGTCAGGTCGGCTCGCGGCGCCTCGGTGCTGACGACGTCGGCGTTGGGAACCCCCAGACGGGCGTCCTTGTAGTAGTTGGTCAGGCTGCTCGCCGTGAGCTGACCGGGCGACACCTTGCCCAGCGCGTCGTACATCTCGAGCTGGTCGGCGAAGTGGGTGGGCGCGGTCCCGGTGGCCGTCGTGAGGTCACCCTTGGGATCTCCCGGGGTGGAGACCAAGGTCGGTGCCTGGGTGACGCCGAGACTCGCAAGGGTCGTCCACGAGATGTTCCCGTTGCTACCCGGCGGGAGAATGTTGAGCACCTCGCCGTGGGCCGTGAATGACTGGAGATCCTGTGCGGCGACCGCGGGACCGGTCGGCGCGGCAGTGGCCGACATCGCCCCGGCGAGTAGGACTGCAACAGTCAGGACACCGCCGGCCGCCAGAGCAGGGCGATTGCGGACGGGGCTTCGGTACATCGTGAGAGCTCCTCGGGCCGGGGCTGGGGGGCGGCCGGTGGCCGCACCGTAGGTACTGGCTTCTCAACGAGTCATCCCCCGATTCGTCACGCTGGTCCGGGTTCTCATCTGGAATTTGCTCTCCGGGCCGCAGCCGCCGGCGGTGCAACCCCGGCCCATGACATCGTGGCAGCCGCCAACTCACTACTATGCAGTTCCATTACTGGTCAGTATCGAGGAGTGGACATGGCCGAGTACAACCTCGTCATTCGCGGCGGAACTGTGTTGGACGGCACAGGCGGTGCGCCGATGCATGCCGACGTCGGCGTCCGCGACGGAAAGGTCGCGGCTGTCAGCGCAACCGCATTACCCGACGGCGATCGTACGATCGAGGCGGCCGGCAAGTGGGTGATACCCGGCATGATCGATATTCACACCCATTACGACGCCGAGGTCCTTGGCAGCCCGGGGCTTGGCGAATCAGTTCGTCATGGGGTTACCTCCGTCATCATCGGCAACTGCTCCCTGTCCACTGTGTACTCCGATGCCGAGGACTGCGCGGACATGTTCGCCCGCGTCGAGGCGTTGCCATGGGACGCTGTGCATTCCGCCGTCAAGGAACACAAGACCTGGGATGGCCCGGCATCTTTCGTCGATGCTCTTGCCGCCCGTCCGCTGGGGGTCAACGTTGCGGCGTTCATAGGACACTCAGACATCCGGGTGGCGACGATGGGGTTGCGGCGATCAGTCGAAGCTGGTGCAAAGCCCACGACCAGCGAGCTCGCCACGATGCAACGGATGCTCTCGGACGCACTCGACGAGGGCTTCGTGGGGTTGTCGACCATCAGGAGCTCGTTCTCGAAACTGGAGGGCACGAGGTATCCCGCGCGCCAGCTTCCGTCGACGTATGCGACCTGGCAGGAATACCGTGGGCTGAATTCCCTTTTGCGGCAACGAGGTCGCGTACATCAGAGCACCCCGAACCTGACCAGGCGGGCTGAGGTGGCGCTCTTCCTCGCGCAAAGCGCCGGCCGATTCGGACGCGCGCCCCTCAAGACGACGCTGATCTCGGCAGTCGACCTCAAAGCCGACCGAACCGTCGTGCGGCTGGCCACCGTCGCCGCACGGCTGGCCAACACGGTGCTCGGTGCGGACTTCCGGTGGCAGCACCTGCCGGTGCCCTTCGAGATGTACGCCGACGGCATTGACCTCGTCGTGTTCGAGGAGTTCGGTTCCGGCGCTGCCGCGTTGAACGTTCGCGATGAGCTGGCGCGCGGCGAGCTGCTGGCCGACGAGGTCTATCGTCGCAGCTTCCGAAAAGACCTCGCCAAGCAGTTTGGATCCCGGGTGTGGAACCGCGATCTGTACGACGCCCAGATTGTTGCCTGTCCCGATCCTGGCGTTGTCGGTAAGTCTTTCGGCCAGGTCGCCGACCAGCGCGGCATCGAGCCGGCCGATGCACTGCTCGACCTCGTTGTCACCCACGGCAGGGCCTTGCGCTGGCGCACAACCATCGCCAACGACCGCGACCGGGTCCTCGACCAGCTCGCTAGATCGCGCAGCGTTCAGATCGGCTTCGCCGACTCCGGTGCCCATTTGCGCAACATGGCTTTCTACAACTCCGGGCTGCGGATGCTAGAACGCGTCCACCACCGCGGTTTCATGCCACTGACGTCGGCGGTTCACCGGCTTACCGATGAGCTCGCCCAGTGGTATGGCCTGGATACTGGACGGCTTGTGGCAGGCAGCCGTGCCGACATCGCGGTCATAGACCCCGCGGGGTTTGACGGCTCGAGTAGTCAATACGCCGAAGCTCTCATGCCAGAACTCGCCGGGCGCCCCCGGATGGTCAACCGCAACGACCGCGCCGTCGCGGCAACCATCGTCAACGGGCACATCGTCTACGAGTACGGCTCGTTCGCCGACGGGTTCGGAACCACCCTGCACGCCGGCACATTTCTCAGAGCGCGAACCGCGAAGAGCCGAAACCGAACTCACTGAACGTGGACCGTCTCCATGTCCGGGGCTCCGGACATAGGTGATCTGGTCGCAGCCCTTGCAGTTGTTTGACCTGGCCTTTTACCGCCGGACGACTTGCTTTCACGCCCACTAAGGGCTATAATTTATGCGAGATAATGTCTGGATGTGAGGGTGGAATGATGAGCGTGATGAACGCCCAGCCGCCCCTTCCCGTAGCCCCCGTCGCGGGAGCGGTGAGCATCGGTGAGGCCGTCGCGCTCGTGCAGGACAGCGATGGTGGCCGGGTGTTCCTACGCGGCGAGCTCGTCTACGCGTGGTCGGCCGGCGACGTGCCACTGCGCCGGCTGGCCGCCGTGCAGCTGGTCGCGAACAAGGCCGCCCGGGTCGGCGACGTCGCTGCCGCGTTCGGAGTCGATGCCGGCAC
>CABDZZ010000442.1_pt1 | contig 11621 bp, 8 predicted proteins | sample 3421991 | NCBI WGS metagenome assembly CABDZZ01 (sample SAMEA5534342, study PRJEB31848) | metagenome | biome: tundra; feature: field; material: soil | place: USA | collected 2013-05 | depth 0.45 m
AACGGGGGCCTCGCGTGCGGTGACGGACGCGGCTCAGGCGTTGGGCTTGCGGCCGTGGTTGGCGGCTCTGCCCTTGCGGGAGCGGCGCTTGCGGGCGCGCTTGCTCATAGGTGCTCCAATTTTGGGGTTGTCAGTGGCTTCCTCGGCCCGAGGTCCCATTGTGGCATATCATCAGAGGGGGAGGGGCCTGGCGGTCGTTGCGGAGCAACGACCGTACCAGAAGGCCGAAGCAGCCAAGTCGGCGCAGCGGGATGGGTGGTCTCGCCGAGGCAGGCAGTCTGCGAAGGCAAATCGACGCAAATCGACGCAAGTCGACGCTAGAACGAGTAAAACGCATACCGTTCTCACCACCATGATGGCGGGAAGGTCACCGGTGTGTCTTTGTTTGGTGGCCGGGCGGTCGTCGGTGCAATTCTGAGAGTGCTTCGGATCTCGATACTTCGGTTCGAAGCCCACATCGACAGGACGCCCGCAGCGCCCCCTAGCAGAGGAACCGTCATGAGAATCATCGCCAAGGTCATCGAGTCCATGCTCCGCAAGGACGCCACCCAAACCTGGAACGGCCAGACCTCCGCTGTCGCGTCCCGCGACATTTGGGGCTGGGGCGGATTCTCCTAGGAGAGCGCAACCATCTGATACTTCTCCCGGTTTTTCGCTGACCCGCGGGTAGGTTGGGTCGGGTGAACGATACGGGCCCGAAGGGACGCTCACAGGCCGTGGGCGTCCCTTCGATCGCAGTGTCCGCCTACATCGCAGCGGTTCTGCTCCTCGCGGTGGGCCTGGCCGTGCTGGCCTGGCGCACCTACCCGTTGAACTCCACCGGCTCGCTCCCGAACCATGACAGCGTCACGCTGGTGGTGCTGGCTGTGCTCGGCGTCCTGGGTTCGGCCTCGCAGGAGCGCAATGTCGGGGGGCACATCACCTTCTCCTTCGCCAGCATCATCCTGCTGGCGGCGGTGGCTCTGACCGGCCCGCTGGGCGCCGCGGCCGTCGGCGCGATGACCTGCCTGGTGGTGTTCGACAAACAACGCGTCGAGGTACGTGTCTTCAACATCGGAATGGCCTCGGCCATCGGGGCCGCCGGCGGGTTCGTCTACCTCATTGCCGGCGGCGCGACCCAGGTGAGCGCAGTGGGTGGCCTCGGGTACCTGATGTTGCACGTGGGGCTCCCGCTGTTGCTGGCCGACGTCTCGATCTGTCTGTTCAACGCGGTGATCCTGTCGGGCATCGTCCGATTGACCAAGGGCACCCCGATGCGCCGTTTCATCCTGGGAATGCTGGAGACCTCCGGCCCGGCCTACATCGGGTACGGGCTCATCGGGTTCCTGTTCGTGATCCTCTGGGTGCCGGCAGGAGTCGGACCGGCCAGCGCGGTGCTGATTCTGGCGCCGCTGTTCGTGGCGCGCTGGGCCTTTGTCCAGTATGGCGACGAGCAGCGCGCCCGTGAGCGCACCCTCAGCGCCCTGGTCGCCGCCGTGGAGACCAAGGACCTGTACACCCGGGGCCACAGCGAGCGCGTGGCCAGCCTGTGCGACCTGATGGCCGGGTCCCTGACCTTGAGCCATCAGGAGACCGAAGCACTGCGCTTCGCCGGGATTCTGCACGACATCGGCAAGCTCGCCATCCCCACTCGCGTTCTGCGCAAGGCCGACCGGCTCTCCGACACCGACCTCGACAGGATTGCCACCCATGCTGCCCGTGGTGTCGAGATGGTTCGCGACATCGAGTTCCTGGCCGACTCGACCGAGGCGATCCTGCACCATCACGAACGGATGGACGGGCTGGGCTATCCGGGCGGTCTGCGCGGCGAGCAGACTCCGCTGCTCGCGCGGATCATTGCGGTGGCGGACGCCTTCGACTCCCTGACCACATCGCGATTTCATCGCGAGCCTCACACCGTCCAAGAGGCGCTCGCCGAGCTGCACAAACGCGCCGGGACCCAGCTCGACCCGTCGATCGTCGCAGCCCTGGAGCGAGGGCTGGTCCGCCATGACTGGGAGCCGACAAGGCTTGAGCCAGCGCTGATGGTCACCGCCGGTCGTGCGTTCGACCACGACGACCCGGCCGCGTCCGACCTTATCGCCGGGCATGCGGGCACCGAACAGGCGCCATGAGAACCCGCGTGCGAAATCGCGTGCGGGCAGCCCCGCTCGAGATGGTCAGCGGGGTCTTTGCCCTGATCCTGGCGCTGGGCGCGGTCGCCGTCATCAGATGGCGTCTGCAGGAACCGCAGACGTTCCCGGTCCGCCCGCTCCTGCCGATGATCGGGGTCTTCTTCGTCGTGATCGTGGTCGGTGAGGTGTTCCGGGTCAGGCAACCGGACAGCCGTCACACAGCGCCGCTGGCCACTGCCGCGGCGCTGGCCTTCGCGATGACGGTGGCGTGCCCGAACGGTACGCCCGCCATATACCGGGCTCCGCTGGTGGTCGCAGTCACCTCTGTCGCGATGCTGGTCGGGCTGGCTCCCAGCCTGGTTCGCAGGCGGCCGATCCGCCTGACAGACCTGGCCAGCAGCCTGTTCGGCATCACGGTCGCGGCGGTGCTCTTTCGCGAGGTTCCCGTTTCGCACGGTCGTAGCGTGCTCGACCTGCAGGGGAGCTGGCCGGTGGACCTGCTTGCTCTGGTCATGGTGCTCATCTCGGAGTTCGCGCTCACCATCGAGGTGCTCCTGTTGGCCACCGTGCGTGCGGCCCGCTCGCACGCACCCTTCTCGCGGACCTTCCAGGACGAGTACATGGCTGCGTTCGGCCTGACGGCCGCACTCAGCACCACTGGTGCCCTTGTCGCCCTGGGCGAGCGGCCGCTGGGGGTGTCCGCCATCCCCTTGTTCCTGTTCCCCCTGGGACTGACGCAGTTCGCGGTGCGACGCCGCAGCGCGATCCGCAGGACCTATCGTCAGACGATCCGCGCTCTTTCCCGGCTGACCGAGTTCGGTGGCTACACCGAGCCCGGGCACGCCTCACGGGTGGCTGAGCTGTCATTGGCCATGGGCCGGCACCTGGGTATGTCCGAGCGCGATGTGCTCGATCTGGAGTATGCCGCCCTGCTGCACGACATCGGTCAGGTCTCCTTGACGGTGCCGATCCCCGGCGGCGCGACCGTGCTGGCGGCGCCGGCGGATCAGCGCCGGATCGCTCATGACGGCGCTGAGATCGTCCGGCAGACGGGTGTGCTCGACAAGGTGGCGGTCATCCTGGAGGCACAGACGACGTCCTACCGTCAGGTGCGTGAGCTGGGCGAGGACCTGCCGCTGGCAAGCCGAATCATCAAGGTGTGCAACGCCTACGACGACATGGCCGGAAGCCACCCCAACGCCGCGCGACGCAGCGCGGCGATGGAGCGGATCAACCTGGGGCTGGGCTACGAGTACGACCCTCGCGTGGTCGATGCCCTGGTCAGGGTCCTGGAGCGAGGTAAGGGCTAGACCGGGACGCCCACCAGGTGGGGGCCTTCGTCCAGCTTCTCGACCCGCGGGTCACCCTCGTCGGCGAAGTAGTCGCCCTTGATGGTGGAGTCCGTGCCGGCAGGGGTCTTCAGTATCCGGAGCACGAGGGTCGCCACCACGGCCACGATCACATTGATCCCGAACGCCGTCAGGGCGATGTAGCCCATCTGCGCCAGGCCGGGAATCATCGCCACCGAGCCGGCGAAGTGTTGGGTGCCGCCAGTCGGTATGGGTTTGACGACGTTGTACGCCGCGATGGTGCCGTAGACCATGCCGACCGCCCAGCCGGCGATCAGGGCCCAGCGGTGGAACCAGCGGGTGTAGAGCCCGAAGACGATCGCGGGGAGGGTCTGCAGGATCCAGATCCCGCCCAGGAGCTGGAAGTTGATGGCGTTCTGCTTATCCATGGTCAGGACGAAAACGAGCGCCACGAACTTGACCACGAGCGAGACGATCTTGCCGACCTTGGCCTCCTCGGCCGGGGTTACGGACGGCCGGTACCACTCGCGATAGATGTTGCGGGTGAACAGGTTGGCCGCCGAGATCGCCATGATGGCTGCAGGTACCAGGGCGCCGATCGCAATCGCCGCAAAGGCGACACCGGCGAACCACGGCGGGAACATGTCCTCGAACAGCTGCGGGACGACCAGCTGCGGGTTGACCTTGCCGTCCAGACCGATCGGCTTGGTGCCCGCGGCAATGGCCACCCATCCCAGCAGAGCCAACAGGCCGAGCACGAAGCTGTAGGCCGGCAGGATGGCCGAGTTGCGGCGGATCGTGTTGCGCGACTTGGAGGACAAGGTCGCGGTGATCGAGTGCGGGTACATGAACAGCGCCAGCGCCGAGCCGAAGGCCAAAGTGGCATAGGCCCAGTACTGGGTGGCCGCCGGGATGTAGGCCCCGGGCACCTTGCCCGTCAACTTGGTGGGTGTGATCATCTTGTGCTGGGCGGCGGCGAAGATGTGGTCCCAGCCGCCGACCTTGCTGGGGATATAGATCACAGCCACGATGATGACCAGGTAGATCAGGGCGTCCTTGACGAACGCGATGACTGCCGGGGCCCGCAGACCAGAGGAGTACGTATAGGCGGCAAGGAGGGCGAACGCGATGAACAGCGGAAGGTCCTGGGCGATGACACCGCCGGAGCCGCCGACACCGGTGACCTCCAGGACTGCCTGGATGCCGACGAGCTGAAGTGCGATGTAGGGCATCGTGGCCAGGATGCCGGTGACGGCGATGACCAGGGACAGCCCGCGCGAGCCGTAGCGGCCGCCGACGAAGTCGGCGGTGGTGACGAATCCGTGCCGGTGGCTGACCGACCAGAGGCGAGACATGAAGATGAAGATGATGGGGTAGAGCACAATCGTGTAGGGGACCGCGAAGAACCCGTTGACCGAACCGAGTGCGAACATCGCAGCCGGGACGGCAATGAAGGTGTATGCCGTGTAGAGGTCACCTCCCAGCAGGAACCAGGTGATCCAGGTGCCGAAGCTGCGACCGCCAAGGCCCCATTCGTCCAGGCTCTCCATGCTGGTGGCCTGTCGCCATTTCGAGGCCCAGAAGCCCAGGACTGTGACGAGCAGGAAGAGGACGATCAGCACGGCCAGGGCGACGGTGTTGACTCCCTTGTGGTTGTCCGCCGCTACGAGGGCAAGGGCGTTCATCGGCGTGCCCCGCCGTCGTGGCTGGTTCCGCTGGTCATCGGGCGGTGCGGCCGCGCCTTCACCACGAGCCGGTAGGCGGTGTACGTGCACGCCGAGCACAGGAAGACCCACAGGAACTGGTACCAGATGAAGAACGGGAAACCGCCGAGCTTGGGTTCCACCTTCGCGTAGCTACCGACCCACATCAGGGCAATGATCGGCAGGAGCAACAGGACGCCGGCGGCTGCCTGCAGACTCCTGTTCGCCGGGGGGGTGGTGTCGTGATCCGTGTCGTCAGGCATGCCGTCAGGCGTGTCATGACGTTGGCTGTCTGGCAAGAGGCACCCCTACGTATGTGATAAAGGCCACATGGTTGAAGCCCATCTTCGGGAGGATACGTGCTCTCTGACCCGCTTGCGAGGCAAGTGGGCGGCGGTGCCGCAGTGCGGTCATTCGGTGCGGTCAGTGGGCAGTGGCCCGCAGGAACGCCGCGCCGCCGGGAGTGCCTCGATGTCAGGCCAGGACATCGCGACGGCGAAAACCCCAGATCGCGATCAGCACGAGTCCGGCGACGGTGAGTACGGAAACCATCACTGCGGGGCCGGAGATCCCGTTCCGCAGGGGATCATGGCCGCCGTACTGGTAGAACGGCGAGAGCTTCTGGAGTGGCTCGAGCCAGGACACCCATCGACGCGAGGCCGTTGACCATGCAGGCGAGGACGGCCACCAGCGCAGGTACCCCGCGGCTGGCCCCGGTCCGGCCGGTTGTCGCCCCGATCGCCAGGGCGAGCGCCCCGAACACGAGCCCGAGCAGCCCGAGGTGGACCATGGCCGCGGCGGCCTTGCCCGCCGCGATCGACAGCCCGAACACCGGTCCGGACAGGAGCAGCGACGCGCCGGCCACCGCCGTGATGAGCAGGATCCCGATGATCATTGCGCCCAGTTTGTCCAGCACCAGCCGCGTCCGGCTGATGGGGTTGGCCAGCAGCAGGTCCATGGTGTGCCGGTCCTCCTCGCCGGCGACGGCCGCGTTCCCGGCCGACACGGCATACAGGATGGCCAGGATCGGGCCTATGAAGGACATCAGCTCGACCCTCGCGTAGCCGGCCGGCGTCGACAGGTCGGCCCCGGACATGGCGAACATGGAGCGCATCGCCTCCGGCATCTGGTTCATGAAGTCACTCATCGACGGCTGGTCCTTGATGCTCGGCCAGAACGAGCCGTACAGCATCACCAGCGCCCCGATGCTGATCGCCTACGCGAGCAGGCTGCGCCGTTGATCCCGGAGGGTCTTGAGCAGCACGCTACGCAGCATGGTCGCCGCCTTCGCCGTAGTAGGTGAGGAAGGTTTCCTCGAGCTCCGCCTCGACGCACTCGAAGTCGACGACCTGGTGCAGGCTGACCCGTTTCAGGAGCAGGTCCAGGGCCGATTGGGGGGCGCTGCAGGTCATGGTGTGGTCACTGATGCTGAGGTCGACCAGGCCGGGCACTCCTGAGAACGCCTCGAGCGCCACCGGCTCGCTGAAGTGCGCCTGGACGTGGTGCAGTGATTTGCTGCGCAGCTCGTCGAGCCGCTCGACGGCCACCAGGCGCCCGGATCGCAGGACGCCGACCCGGTCGGCGACTCGCTGGACCTCGCTCAACACGTGGGAGCTGAGCAGGACGCTGCCCCCGGCGTCGGTGTGTTCGCAAAGGATGTCGTGGAAGTCCTGCTGGGCGATCGGGTCCAGGCCCCCGGTCGGTTCGTCCAGAACCAGCAGCGGTGGCGCCGACATCATCGCGAGCACCAGAGCCAGCTTCTGCTTGTTGCCCTTGGACAGTTCGCGCGACGGCCGGTCCAGATCCAGGGTGAGCCGCCCAGACAGCTCCTCGACCCGCTTGGGCGTCACGTTGTGGCGCAGGAAACCGAGGTGCTGCGCGTGCTCGCGTCCGGTGAGCCGGTCGTACAGAGCCGGCACACCAGAGAGGTAGCCCATCTGCCGATGCACCCGACGGAGTCCCGCCACGAGTCGAGCCCGAGCACCTGCGCCCGTCCGGACGTCGGCCGGAGCATGCCCGCAAGCAGCCGCAGGGTGGTCGTCTTGCCGGCGCCGTTGGGTCCCAGATAGCCGAAGACCTCTCCCGCCTCGATCTCCAGGTCCAGATCGAGCAGGGCAACCCTGCGGCCGTAGGTCTTGGTCAGCCCCTCGGTCCGGATGACGGGTGCTTGGGTCATGGCCCCACCATGTCGGCTGGCCTGCTACCTGACAAGACTTGTCACGTGGCAGGCCAAGCCCACTACACAGTGGTGCTAGCTCTCCGGCACCTTTGGCACAGCACCATTGGGCGCGTCCGTGGAGGCCACATCGACGGCTGTGGTGGTCTCCTCAAGAGCCTCCTCGTGCGCCACCGTCCGTTCCATGCCCGCCATCTGGGAGTAGAGCCGCCACCGCTCGTCCGCGTCCGCCTGGGCGAGGGCGAGCAGATGATCGCTACGCTCGCTGTCCTTGCGCGCCAGCATCGAGAACCGGGTCTCGGCGAGGGCGAACTCGCGCAGCGGCATGGTCGGCTTCTTCGAGTCGAGCTTGAACGGGTGGCCTTCGGCCTCCACGCTCGGGCGGAACCGGTACAGCGGCCAGTAGCCGCTGGACACCGCTTCCTTCTGGTGCGTCATCGAGGTCGACATCTCGATCCCGTGGGCGATGCAGGTGCTGTAGGCGATGACGACCGAGACCCCGGGGTGTGCCTGGGCCTCGAGCATCGCCCGCACCGCCTGCTGCTCGTTCGCGCCGATCGCGACCTGCGCGACGTAGACGTCGCCGTAGACCTGGGCGATCGCGCCGAGGTCCTTCTTCGCTGTGGACTTGCCCGAGGCCGCGAACTTGGCTGAGGCTCCCCGCGGGGTCGACTTGGAGGCCTGGCCGCCGGTGTTGGAGTAGACCTCGGTGTCCAGGATCAGGATGTTGACGTTCCGGCCGGAGCTGAGCACGTGGTCCAGGCCGCCGTAGCCGATGTCGTAGGCCCAGCCGTCACCACCGACGATCCACACCGTCTTTTCGACCAGCTCGTCGGCCAGGCTACGCAGGTGCGCGATGGCGGAGGCGTGCCCGCCCACCTTGGCGTCGCCCGTTGCGGCGTCGAGCTGCGTCTTGAGCAGCTCAACCCGGCTTCGCTGGGCCGCGATCCCGGCTTCGTCGCTCTGGTCGGCGCTCAGCAGTGACTGCGCCAGGTCGGCGCCGATCAGCTCGGTGAGCTCGCCGACGTAGCGGCGCGCCTCGCCGTTCTGCTGCTCCCAGCCCAGGCGCATCCCGAGACCGAACTCCGCGTTGTCCTCGAACAACGAGTTGGCCCAGGCCGGGCCCCGACCATCGGCGTTGACGGTGTACGGGGTCGTCGGCAGGTTGGCACCGAAGATCGACGAGCAACCTGTCGCGTTGGCGATGATCATCCGGTCGCCGAAGAGCTGGGTCAGCGTCTTCAGGTACGGCGTCTCACCACAGCCTGAGCAGGCACCTGAGAACTCGAACAGTGGCTGGAGCTGGGACACCCCTTTGACCGTGTCGTGGCGCACCTTGGTCCGGTCTATCTCCGGGATGGTCAGGAAGTGCTCGTAGTTCGTCCTCAGCTCGTCACGGTGCTCCAGTGCGGAGACGAGGTCGAGGGAACGGTGGCTCGGGTCGGTCTTGGAGACCGCCGGGCAGACGTCGACGCAGATCCCGCAGCCGGTGCAGTCGTCTGCGGCGACCGCGATGCTGAGCTGGTGGTCGGCCAGGTCGCGCGACTTGAAGGGCTTGCTCTGGAACCCCTCGGGCGCGCCCTGCAGCTGCTCTTTGGGGAAGATCTTGATCCGCAGCGCGGTGTGCGGGCAGGTCACGGCGCATTTGCCGCAGTCGGTGCACAGGTCGGGGTCCCAGATCGGCAGGTCCTGGGCGATCGCCCGCTTTTCCCACTGGGACGTGGCGGTGGGCCACGTGCCGTCCGCCGGCATGGCGCTGACCGGCAGCAGGTCGCCCTCCCCGCGCAGCAGACGTGCGGTGACCTGGCTGACGAACTCGGGGGCGTCGCTGGGCATCGGCGGCATCCGGTGCAGTGTGCTCGTAGCCTCGGCCGGTATCTTGACCTCGCTCAGCTCACTGAGCGCCCGGTCGACGGCGGCGAAGTTCTTCTCGATGATCGTGCGCCCGCGCTTGCCGTACTCCTTCGCGATCGAGGCCTTGATTCGCGGAGTCACCTCATCCTCGGGCAGCACGCCTGAGACGTGGAAGAAGCACGGCTGCATAATCGTGTTGATCCGGGCCCCGAGACCGACATCCCTGGCCACCTGGTGCGCGTCGATCACGAACAGCTTCAGGTCCTTGTCGATGAGCTGTTGCTGCACCTCGACGGGCAGCTGGTCGAACACCTGGTCGGCCGGGTACGGCGAGTTCAGCAGGAGTGTGCCCCCTGGCTTGGCCAGCTCCAGCACCTTCACTGTGCGCAGCAGCGAGAACTGGTGGACACCGATCACGTCGGCCGAATCGATCAGGTAGGTCGAGCGGATCTCCTCGTCGCCGAACCTCAGGTGTGAGACGGTGCCTCCACCGGACTTCTTCGAGTCGAGCACGAAGTAGCCCTGGACGTACTGGTCCGTGCCTTCCCCGATGATCTTGATCGAGTTCTTGTTCGCGCCTACGGTGCCGTCCGAGCCCAGGCCGAAGAACACCGCGGTGACCGCGTTCTGCGGCACGACGAAGTCGGGGTCGGCTTCCAGGGACAGGTGCGTGACGTCGTCCACGATGCCGACGGTGAAGCGGCGCTTCGGCTTCGCCCGACCCAGCTCGGTGAAGACACCGGCCACCATCGCCGGGGTGAACTCCTTGCTGGAGAGCCCGTAGCGGCCGCCGATGACGGTCGGCAGGGCGCCGCCACCGTTGAACATGACACTGTCCATCAGGGCGGTGGACACGTCCAGGTGCAGCGGCTCAGCCGGCGCACCAGGCTCCTTGCAGCGGTCCAGGACGGCGATGTGCTTGGCGCTTGCCGGAAGCGCAGCCAGGAAGGCCTCGACCGGGAACGGCCGGTAGAGCCGGACAGTGAGGTAGCCGACCTTCTCGCCGCGGGCCACGAGGGTGTCCACGGTCTCGCGCACCGCGCCGGCCCCTGAGCCCATGATCACGATGACGCGCTCTGCGTCCGGCGCGCCGTGGTAGTCCACGAGGCTGTATCGCCGTCCGGTGCGCTGCTCGAACTCCTGCATCGTCTGCGCCACGATCCCGGGAACCGCGTCGTGGTAGGAGTTACTGGCCTCGCGGCCCTGGAAGAAGGCGTCGGGGTTCTGGGCGGTTCCGCGCACTGTGGGGGCGTCGGGGGTGAGCCCGCGCAGCCGGTTCTCCAGGACGAGCTCGTCGGGGAGCATCGCGCGCATCAGGTCCTGGTCGATCACGCGGATCTTGTTGATCTCGTGGGAGGTGCGGAACCCGTCGAAGAAGTGCAGGAACGGGATGCGGGCACGCATCGTGGCTACATGGGAGATGAGCGCGAAGTCCTGGGCCTCCTGCACCGAGGACGAGCAAAGCATCGCCCAGCCGGTCATCCGGGCACTCATCACGTCGGAGTGATCGCCGAAGATCGACAGCGCGTGGGTGGCCAGGGTGCGGGCGGCGACGTGAATCACGCACGGCGACAGCTCGCCGGCGATCTTGTACATGTTGGGCAGCATCAAGAGCAGGCCCTGGGAGGACGTGAAGGTCGTGCCGAGCGCGCCCTTCTGGACGGCGCCGTGCAGCGCGCCGGCCGCACCGGCCTCGGACTGCATCTCGACGACCTCGGGGACCGAACCCCACAGGTTGCGGCACCCGGCCGCGCTCCAGGCATCGGCGTGCTCGCCCATGGTGGAGGCGGGGGTGATCGGGTAGATCGCGATCACCTCGCTGCAGGCATGAGCCACTCGTGCGGCCGCCTCGTTGCCGTCCACACAGGCCCAGGTCACGTCTGTTGCAACGTCCGCCACGTCATCCTCCGAGATACTAGAACTGCCCATAACTGCGCACACCTACTGGCGATGCTTCACCAGTTGAAACCGTAAGACGCTGTGAGCACGAGGCGAAGGGCACAAGGTCCCGCTACCGCACCGGGTATGGTTCACCCCTGCTGGGAGGTGGGAGGCGCCCAGCACCATCCAGCCTCCTCTTTGGCGAAACCTGATCAGTTTTCGGTTGCCGTTGACACAACCCGGTCCTCGTCATCCATCGTCCCTTGATGTGCCAGTCTGAGGGCTAGGTCAGCCATTGTTGGGCCGCCGGAGCAGCTCGTCCGAGACCACCTGGTGACGCTGTGCCCCTTGGCTCCACGCCGGAGGTTGGCCGTCGCAAGGACGCCATCCAGATCCTCGGACTCCCAGTCGGGCCGTGTGCGTTCGAGCTCATCGCGGAGCTGCGGCAACGTCATCCACTGCACCGGCTCCTCCATGACAAGGACCGTAGGCCGCTCAGGAGTGGACGGCGATTGCAGTGGACACTGCTTTGGCCAGGCGCTCCACGGTGCCATGGAGGCTGGGATCTTCGATCTGCACGTAG
>CABDZZ010000458.1_pt1 | contig 11199 bp, 9 predicted proteins | sample 3421991 | NCBI WGS metagenome assembly CABDZZ01 (sample SAMEA5534342, study PRJEB31848) | metagenome | biome: tundra; feature: field; material: soil | place: USA | collected 2013-05 | depth 0.45 m
ACATTGCTCGCGGCCAGCGCCGGCAATGCCGTGGAGTGGTACGACTGGACGGTTTACGCCACGTTCTCTATTTACTTCGCGACGCAGATTTTTTCCAAGGCAGACGCGAAGTTAGCACTACTGAGCACCTTCGCCGCCTATGCTCTCGCATTTTTCTTCCGGCCGCTGGGCGGCTACATTCTTGGTCGGTTCGCCGACCTTCACGGCCGTAAGGCAGCTATGATGCTGACCATTTCTCTGATGGCCGGCGGCTCACTGGTTATCGCGATTCTTCCGACCTTCTCACAGGTCGGCTGGCTGGCGCCCATCCTGTTACTGCTCGCACGCATCGGACAGGGCATGTCACTGGGAGGTGAAGTGGCGAATGCCTCGGCCTACTTGGCCGAGATCGCCCCGCCGGAACGCCGAGGACGCTACTCGTCGTTCTTCTACATCTCCACCGGATCTGCCGTGCTGATCGCTTCGCTACTGGGCGCCCTCATGGCAAACACCCTGACACATGACCAGCTGGCCAGTTGGGGCTGGAGAATCGCATTCATCACGGGCGGTCTGCTCGGTCTGGTCGGTGTCTGGCTGCGGCGGGATATGGCCGAGACCGAACAGTTCGAAGAGAACAGGGTGAAGGCTAGGGCCATTAAGAATCCGTTCTGGGTGATCCTTCGCCACCACCCAAAGGCCGTCATGCAGATTGTCGGTATCACGCTGCTCAACACGCTGTGCTACTACACCTTTTTTTCCGCCCTGACCCCGTTCGCTGTCACGTTCCGCGGCGCCGACGATGGCGAAGTATTCATTGCTCTCTCCATTGCCACGGCACTGTTTGTGGCACTGCAGTACCCATTTGGTGCACTTTCCGACAGGATCGGTCGGAAGCCCCAACTGTTGTTATGGGCGGCCGCAATCGCCATCCTGATTGTGCCGCTGTCGAAGCTGATTGGCCCAGGAATTGGCCGGATGCTGATTGTGTTCTGTGTGGGACTTGGCCTGTACAGCATGATGAGTTCGCTGGCGCCGGCCATCATGAGCGAGTTGTTCCCGACTGAGCTCCGCGGCCTGGGTATCGGCACCTGGTACAACATCACCGTCGCGACGTTCGGCGGCACCGCGCCATTCGTCATCACCGCACTCAGCAATGCTGGACACCCGGACGCTTTCTTCTGGTATGTCGCGATCGGCGCGGCGATAGGCTTTGTCGCAATTCTTTCGTTGAAGGAAAGCAAGGGATCGGTACTGAAATGAGCGCGGCCGTAGATTTTCTGACCGATCTGATTCACTTGAACACGGTCGCCGCAGACGAAGGCGCAGCTGCCCGTCACTGTGCGTCACTGTTGGATCAGGCTGGGCTGCGGACCCAGCTGATCGATTTTGAACCAGGCCGGGAACAACTGTTGGCAACCAGCAGAAATGATGCTGGGGACGCGCCGCTGACCCTGACCGGGCACCTAGACACGGTGCCTGTCGACGTTGAGGACTGGGCGGTCGACCCGTGGTCTGCGGAAAGGGATGGCGACCGGATGATCGGCCGCGGCACCAGCGACATGAAGTCGGGTGTTGCCGCCGCGTTGATCGCGGTTACCGAGCATGCCGCGCGGTCGCATCGATGCCGTGGCGTGCAGGTCGTTCTCACCTCAGGCGAGGAGACCGGGTGTGACGGGGCCATGAAGTTTCCGCGGGTTGCGTTGCGCACGGGTGGTCCGCTGATTGTGTGCGAGCCGACGTCGAACGCGCTGGTGCCTGCGCATAAAGGCGCCTTGTGGCTGAAGCTGACCGCCAGCGGTGTTGCCGCGCACGGCAGTTCGCCGGAGCTCGGCGATAACGCCGCGGTGCGGATGGCGCGCGCCGCCGTCGCGCTGCACGACTACGATTCGTGGCCCTCCCAGGAGGGCTTCGGCGCAGTCACGGCGAATGTTGGGCTGCTGCGCGGCGGCGTGCAGCCGAATGTGGTGCCGGCCGCGGCCGAACTATTGCTGGACATCCGGACTGTGCCAGCTGCCGATCCCACCGAGCTGCGATCTCTGGTTGGTCGGCTCGCCGGAGAGAAGGTCTCGGTCGCCGACTATCGGGTGCTGGCCCCGGTCAACACTTCGGTCGATGATCCGTTCGTCGCACTGGTCTCGGCGTCCCTGTCGGCCGTGGGTCTCGACGGCAAGGTAGCGCCGCCGGCCCGGTTCTTCACCGACGCCTCGGCGCTGATGCCATTGTTGGCCAAGGAATCGGGCGGGTCGGCGTTCAGCTCAGTACCCACCGTCGTCCTGGGGCCAGGTGAGCCGGACCAATGCCACGTTGCCAACGAGTGGTGCTCCATGCAGCGCGTGGATGAGGCCACCGCGGTGTACGGCGCAATCCTGGATCGCTGGTGCGCCGGTCCACATTGAAAGTGCAGTCGGCTCAAGGCTGCGATAGGCAAGTCGGCTGGCAGCCACTTGATTCGCGCCACGACTGATGATGACCCGAACCACTCGCGCTGTAGGCGTTATCCCGAATTCGAGATAACGCCGAAGACCACAGCCAGATCCGCACCGGACACGGGCCACAGGCCATGGCCACCGTGCGCAACCTCGCCGTCAGCCTCCGCTGCCTGCGTGGAGCCACCAACATTGCCGCCGCCTGCCACCGGATCAGCCGGTACCCAGACCGCATCCTGTCGCTGGTCAGATAACGGCCCGATAGACAATGCCGCGGCCCTTGGAGTTGGGCCAAGTCGGGTCGGGCAGCCGGGACCTGCGGGAATCCGCCTTCAACGCTTCGTCGTCATGGGCTTCATCTGTCGCGCAGGGCGGGTGGGAGGACGCGTTCCACCCACCTGGCTGCCTGTTCGTAGGCGTAGGCGAGTTGGAGAACGGCGAGGTCGGCGTGGCCTGGTCCAATGATCTGGATCCCCATTGGAAGTCCCCGGTCGTCGAAACCGACTGGCATGCCCGCAACTGGATGACCGGTCATCGTCCACGGCGCGACTGTCTCCATCCACCGGTGATAGGTATCCATCCTCCGGCCTGCGATGGCCTTCGGCCAGTGAGTCGCTTTGTCGAACGGGAACACCTGCGCACTTGGCGCAAGAATGTAGTCATAGGTCTCGAACATCTTCGTGACGGCCGCGTGCCAGTCGTTGCGAGCCTCGGCAGCTTTGGTGAGGTCGACAGCTGTGAGATCGATCCCTTGCTCGATCTCCCAGAGCAGCTCGGGCTTCATCTGCTTGCGTGTTCGGGGGTCGTGGTACAGGTCAATGTCACCTAGTTGTCCCCACCAACGCCATTTCAGGAACAACTGCCAGATGTCCTCGGGCTTGTAGTCAGGCAGGGCGCGCTCCACGTGGCAACCGATCCTCCGAAATGCGTCGAATGATGACTCGCATAGATCTAGCACTCCGCGTTCGGTGGCCAAGTACCCGTCCCAGTCGCCCACCCACGCGATACGGGTTCCGCGGAAGTTGCGTTTTAGGCTCCGGGTGAAGACTTCGGGGTCCTCATCGATGCCAAGCGGGGCACTTACGTCTGGGCCTGCCATCGTGGACAGTAGTTGAGCGACATCGGCCACCGAGCGGCCCATCGGACCGACGACAGAGCCCTGAGCGATGAACCCGTCACCCGGCACACGGCCCCACGAGGGGCGAAACCCCACCACGTTGTTGAACGCCGGCGGGTTTCGTAGCGAGCCCATGTAGTCACTGCCGTCGGCGACCGGGACCATACGCAGTGCAAGGGCGGCCGCTGCGCCGCCACTGCTACCGCCGGAGGTGCGCGATGTGTCGTACGGCGTCGCCGTAGTGCCCCAGACAGGGTTGTAGGTTTGGGATCCGAGTCCGAACTCGGGTGTGTTGGTTTTGCCAATGATTATTGCGCCGGCTGCCTTGATACGCTTGACGAACAGATCGTCCGAGTCGGCGATCCTGTCGGCGAATATTGGTGACCCCGATGTGAACGGTAGTCCCTTTGCCGCTGCGAGGTCCTTGACCGCGTGCGGGAACCCGTGCATCCAGCCAAGGTATTGCCCGCTAGCCAACTGCCGGTCTCGAACGCGGGCCTCGGCCACTAACTCATCTCGGTCGCGCAGAGCAACGATGGCGTTGACGCTCCGATTGTGAAGTTCGATGTGGTCAAGATAGGTATTCATGACCTCGATGCACGAAACTTCGCGTCGCGTGATGAGGCGAGAAAGTTCCAGCGCGCCATACATCACCAGGTCGGCGAGGTCGTGAGGACGATTCTCGCGACCACTGAATCCCACATGCGCAGGTTCCGCTGCGGCCGCACCCGGTGGTCCGAGGACTGGGTCACTCATCACCGTGCCGCCTGCTGCTGCTGGTGGCGCTGCGGTCCAGTCCCGAAGTGGCCTGCGGGACAGTCCGGAGGGTACCTGTGTGGACTCGTATTCTTCTGAGTTGACGGGGTCGACGGCGTTTGGCATTTCTGATCCTCTCTACGGTTCCGTACCTCTCGCGACCACAGCATGGGATTTGAACCGCACCGGGTTCAGTGGAGGGCGAGTTCGGAACTGCCCCGGCTTTGGTGTTGGCTCTTGGGGTTGGTGGTTCTCAGGCCGAGGGGGCAACCTGTTGAATTGTCTCAAACTCGATCGGGGTGAGCCTGCCGAGGGCGCGTTGACGACGTTTGCGGTGATGGGCGCGTTCCATCCAGGTGACGATCGCCAAGCGCAGTTCCTCCCGGGAAGCCCAGCGCTGACGGTCAAGGACGTTCTGCCGCCCCTTCAGCCAGCAGCGGCCTGCCCAGCCGATGGGGAGACCCCGCCGCCCTCGTAACACTGCTCGAAGTGCGGGCTGGAGCTGACCACCACCTCCACCGTTTGGTTAATCAACCAGGCATTATTCAGGGCAACGAGATTGCATCGTTCAGGACATCTGCATGCGCCTCGGGCTACGAGCAGCGCTGCTGCGTGTGCGAACGGTCGGATCCGAGGATTCCCGAACGACGAGCTGTGTGGGCAGCCGGTGGTGTCGCGGTGAGGCGATTGCCTCGCCCCGGAGGCGGGCGATGAGCATCTGGGCCGCCTCAGAGCCCATCTGGGCCAAGGGACTGCGAACCGTGCTAAGGGGTACGGGCAAGTCCCTCGCAATGGTGATGTCGTTGAAACCAACGATGGCCACATCTATCCCCACTGTGCATCCGAGATCCCTTAGCGCGCCCATCGCTCCGATCGCAGTGGTGTCGTTGACTGCGAAAATCGCCGTTGGCGGCGCGTCCTTACGCATGAGCCTGAGGGCGGCTCCTCGTCCACCTTCGGCATCGAAGGTGGAGTGCACCAAGAGGTTACGTGGCGTCGGGATTCCACGTTCTGCAAGCGCTTCTATGCATCCCCTGGATCGTTCCCGCCCCGTGCTGGCGTAGGGCTGGCCAGCGATGATGCCGACGCGACGGTGACCGAGGTCCGCCAGGTGTGTGCCGGCGAGTCGCCCGCCGGTGTAGTCATCACACGTGACGGAGTCGAAGTTCCCATGCGTTCGGCTCACCAGTACATCGCCACCAAGCTGCGCAACGGGGAATCAGTTCGGTCGATAAGGGACAGCGGTCGTTGTGCCAGATGGCGAACGAGGTACCAGATGCTCGCCACGATGAGCAGCGGGGCTCTCGGACAACCCGATGTGGTGATCTCGATGCTCAAGCTCACTTCCCTGGCACAGCCCGGGTCGGGCTGGCCGACAAGTCCGCGGCCTCCCTACCCAGCCCATCTCTCCGGTGGCCAGCAGCAGCGGGTCGCCATCGCGCGCGCGATGGCGATGGAACCGCGGCTCATGCTCTTCGACGAGCCCACCTCGGCGCTGGACCCCGAGCTCGTGGGCGAGGTGCTCGACGTCATCAAAGGGCTCGCCGCCGACGGCATGACGATGATCGTGGTCACTCACGAGATCGGCTTCGCCCGCGAGGTCTGCGACCGGGTCGTATTCATGGACGGCGGCGTCATCGTCGAACAGGGGACTGCCGCAGACGTTCTCACCAACCCGCAACACGCCCGTACCAAAACATTTCTCTCGAAGGTGCTCTGAACTGATGGCTGCCGACACGCCCCGCGGGCCCGTCGACGCGACCGTCATACCCCGCTATGGCGGCCCCGCCACTTTCGCTCGCCTGCCACGCCTCGACGAGGTCGAGCGCGCCGACGTCGCCGTCGTGGGCGTGCCGTTCGACTCCGGGGTCAGCTACCGCCCCGGTGCCCGCTTCGGGCCGGCCCACATTCGCGCGTCGTCCAAGCTCTTGCGAACCTACGATCCCGTGCAAGACGTCGAGCCCTTTGCCGTGCAGCAGGTCGTCGACGCCGGCGACATCGCCTGCAACCCGTTCGACATCAGCGAGGCGGTGCGTCAGATCGAACGAGGGGCGCGCTCGATTGCCCACTCCGGCGCCAGGCTGCTGACCATCGGTGGCGACCACACCATCGCGCTGCCGCTGTTGCGGGTCATGCACGAGATGCACGGGCCCGTCGCGGCCGTCCACTTCGACGCCCACCTCGACACGTGGGACACCTACTTCGGGGCGCCCGTGACGCACGGCACCCCATTTCGGCGTGCCAGCGAGGAGGGACTGATCGATAAGACGGGGAGCATCCACGTGGGCATCCGCGGCCCTCTGTATACCCGCGAGGACCTCACCGACGATCAGGTGCTCGGCTTCCAGGTCATCGCCTGCCACGACATGGACGACATGGGCTGGCGCGGAGCCGCCGAACGGATCAAGGCCCCCGCGTCGGCGACCGGCCCACCTACGTGTCCCTGGACATCGACGTGCTCGACCCGGCGTTCGCACCGGGCACCGGGACCCCGGAGGCCGGCGGGCTGACCAGCCGGGAACTCCTGAGCCTCCTGCGCGGGTTCGCCGACCTGAACCTCGTCGGCGCCGACATCGTGGAGGTGGCACCGGCGTACGACCACGCCGAGGTGACCGGTATCGCAGCCTCCCACGCGGCCTACGAGCTGATCAGCGCCATGGCCCCGCGGAAGAACTCCCCAGGTGGCTGAGCAGATCACCGGCGGCGCTGCCGTCATCGACGCCCTTGTGGCACAAGGGGTGCAAGATGTCTTTGGTATCCCCGGAACGCACAACCTCGAGCTGTACCGCTACTTGCCGCAATCCGGGATCCGGCACGTAGTCACCCGCCACGAGCAGGGCGCGGGCTACGCCGCTGACGGGTATGCCCGGATCAGTGGCCGACCCGGTGTGCTTATCACGACCTCCGGTCCAGGTATCACCAACGCGATTACTGCCCTGGCCACTTCCTACGCTGACTCGGTGCCCACGGTGGCGATCTCACCGGGCGTGCCCCGCGGCAAGGTCGGTGCCGACTTCGGCTGGCTGCACGAGGTGAAGAACCAACAGGGCGCCCTAGACGCCGTATGCGGTCGCAGCGTGCGGGTCGAGAGCGCCGACGAGATCCCCGAGGTCGTCGCCGCCATCTTCGAACAACTCGCAACAACCCGCCCGCGCCCGATCCACCTCGAGGTGCCCGTCGACGTCCTCGAGGGTGAGTGGATACGGCGACTGTGCCCGTCCAAGCCGTTCGCAAGCCCAGCTCGTCCAGACCCGGCCGTCGCCCAGGTCGTCGCGGCCGTGATCGCTGCAGCCCAGCGTCCGCTGGTCTTGGCCGGGGGTGGTGCACGTGGCGCCGGCGTGCAGATACGCGCACTCGCTGAGCTCGCCATACCCGTTCTGACGACCGTCAACGGCAAGGGGATCCTGGACGAGTCGCATCCGGCGTCTCTGGGTGCCGGAGCCCGTCTGGCCGCCGCCCACCAGGCAGCCAACGACGCCGACGTCCTGGTCATCGTCGGCAGCGAAGTCGCTGACTCCGACCTGTGGGGCGGCGTGATCGCCCCGGGACGTCCCGGAGAGCGCACCGTCGTTCGCATCGACCTCGACCCTGCCCAGATGCACAAGAACGTCCGCGCCGACGTGCCGATCATCGGTGATGCGGCCCTGGTGCTCAGCGAGGTGCTGGAAGTGTTGAAGGGCAAGGGAATCGGCCAGTGGTCGCGCGACCGAGCGGCCGGCTATCGCAAGGCCATGGCTGCCGAGTGCGCCGCCGACGCCGGACCGTGGGCCGACGTCCAAGGGTCCCTGACCGCGGCCCTGCCAACCGATACGGTCGTCGCGGGGGACAGCTCACAGGTGACCTACTTCGGCACGGTGCACTACTGGCCTTTCACTGCGGCCAACACGCTGCTGTACCCGACTGGCTACGCCACCCTTGGGTACGGCTTGCCCGCGGCCATCGGCGCCAAGGTGGCGGACCCTTCCCGCCCAGTCATCGCTTTGATCGGTGACGGAGCTGCAATGTTCAGCATCCAGGCGCTCATTACCGCCACCGAGCTGCGCCTGGCCCTGCCGGTCTCATCGTGGACAACGGCGGCTACGGCGAGATCCGTATGCAGATGCTGGACCGGGGCATCACCCCGCAGGCGGTGGATCTGTACCGCCCCGATGTCCCCGCCCTCGCCCGGGCCATCGGCGCCCACGGTGTCGAGGCCTCGAGCATCGGGCAGCTCGGAGCCCTTGCGGCACAAGCACTTCGCGCCGAGCGACCTACCGTCATCTACCACCGGGTGTGACGGTGACGTCGATCCTGCCCGAGGTCGTCCGCGAGCTCGTCGACGCTCTGGGCACGGACGTCGTGGCTACCGACTCGGACGTTGTCGACTCCCACGCAGCCGACCAGGCCAGGTTCTGCCCGGTCGGGACACCATCGGCCCTGGTGCGGCCACGGTCAACCGCCGAGGTGTCCGTTGCACTGCAGGTCGCAGCCAGGCACGGTGTGCCGGTCGTGCCCCAGGGTGCGCGAACCGGGCTCTCCGGTGGGGCCAACGCCGTCGACGGGTGTGTCCTGCTCAGCCTGGTGCGGATGGACCAGATCCTGCGGATCGACGTCGGTGAGCAGATCGCCGTGGTGCAGCCCGGCGTGGTCAACGCGGAGCTGGCCAGGGCAGTCGCCGGCCACGGGCTGTTCTTCCCGCCCGACCCGGCGTCCCGGGAGAGTTCGACCATCGGCGGCAACGTCGCCACCAACGCCGGCGGCCTGTGCTGCGTGAAGTACGGCGTGACCGGTGACTTCGTGCACGCCCTGGAGGTCGTGCTGGCCGACGGATCGGTGTTGCGCACCGGGCGGGCGACCGCCAAGGGCGTGGCAGGGTACGACCTCACCCACCTGTTCGTCGGGTCGGAGGGAACGCTGGGTGTGATCACCGAGGTGACCCTCGCCCTACGCCCGCAGGCGGCCGCTCCCCACACGGCTGCCGCGTGCTTCGACAACGTCACGGCCGCCTGCGAGGCGGTCAACGACTACATGACAGCAGGGGCCCGCCCCTCGATGCTGGAGCTAATGGACGGACCCACACTGGACGTCGTGTCGCGCCTCCGTGACCTCGGCCTGCCCCACGGGACGCGGGCCCTGCTGCTCGTCCAGTCGGACGACGACCGTCGGGCCACCACCGACCTGGAGGAGTTCGCCCGGGTCTGCGCCCGGCGTGGAGCCATCGAGGTGCTCGTGGCAGACGACCCTGCAGAGGGCGAACTGCTCGTCGAGGCCCGGAGGCTGGTCGGTCCGGCGCACGAAGCGCTCGGCGCTGAGATGGTCGACGACGTCTGCGTCCCCCGTGGGCGGCTGGCCGACCTGCTACGCGGCATCGAACAGATCGGCCAAGATCACAACGTCCTGGTGACCTGCGCAGGTCACGCGGGCGACGGCAACATGCACCCATCGGTAGTCTTCGACGCCACCGACGTCGCGATGGTCGCCCGGGCCCAGGCCGCCTTCGGTGCGGTCATGCAACTGGGCTTGGACCTCGGTGGCACCATCACCGGCGAGCACGGCGTGGGGTTACTCAAAACGGCCTGGCTGGAGACCGAACTCGGCGCGGTCGGCCTTCGCGTGCACCGCGCCGTCAAGGACGCGCTCGACCCCGCCCACCTGCTCAACCCCGGCAAGGTGCTCTCCGCACCGTCGTCATGAGGGTGGTTGGCGTCGATGAGGGGCACCAGGGCGCCGACGGACTCAGCGGCGCCGGGGGTGGGCGCGGGTTCGACGTGCACGTGGTCAACGTTTAGCTGCCAGGCACCTGGCGACCTCAGGATGTATGCGAGATCAGACCACTGTCCCGAGCATCTGTTTGGATGGAGACCCGGCGGTCGCACCCGGCCCGGCAGCCGTATCGATGGAGCCTAACCGCCGCCATCGTCGGCGGGCATGGCGCGGACGGCGGCATGGTCTTTCGTTCCTGGGTCTCCGGGACCGTATCGCCCGCGGTAGCCCGAGGCGTTGCACAAGAAGTCGGTGGTCGTGCCTTCGGGGCTGATTGTCACCAGTGGGTCCAGGCCCGCTTCGATCAGGCTCCGGGCGTAAGGCGGCCCATAGGGTGGCCCCTATGGAACTGCGCCTGTTCATTGAGCCTCAGCAGGGGGCGTCGTATGCCGACCAGCTCGCCATCGCGCGGAAGGCGGAGGAGTGCGGCTTCCCAGCGTTCTTCCGCTCGGACCACCTGCTCGTCATGGGCGACGGCGATGGCTTACCCGGGCCCACGGACACCTGGACGACGCTGGCAGGCCTGGCCCGCGATACCAACACGATCCGGCTCGGCACCCTGGTGACATCGGCAACTTTCCGGCACCCCGGGCTACTGGCGGTGCAGGTGGCCCAGGTCGATGAGATGTCAGGCGGACGGGTCGAGCTTGGGCTTGGCGCGGGCTGGTCGCAGCGGGAGCATGCGGCATACGGCATCCCATTCCCCGAGTTGGTGGGCGAGCGTTTCGACCGGCTCGAGGAGCAGTTGGCCATCATCACCGGGCTCTGGGAGACCCCCGTCGGCGAGCGGTTCACCCATGAGGGCAGGCACTACACGCTGGTCGACTCGCCTGCGCTGCCGAAGCCGGTGCAGACTCCGGTGCCGATGGTGATCGGGGGCACGGGCAGGCGCCGGACCCCGGAGCTCGCCGGGCGCTATGCGTCGGACTTCAACCTGCCCTTCGTGTCCGTCAAGGAGTCGGCCGGGCTGTTCGAGAACGTCCGTACGGTGGCGGGCGCGGCCGGGCGTGACCTCTCCACCCTCACCCTCAGCAACGCCTTGGCAGTCTGCGCCGGGCGGGATGAGACCGAGGCGCGTCGGCGAGCCGCCGCCATCGGCCGCGACCTGGAAGAGTTGCGCAACGACGGCCTCGCCGGGTCACCGGACGAAATCGTCGACAAGATAGGCCAGTACTCAGG